>OCMB01000068.1_pt1 | contig 26303 bp, 28 predicted proteins | sample 1496101 | NCBI WGS metagenome assembly OCMB01 (sample SAMN01760949, study PRJEB22395) | human gut metagenome | reverse complement strand
GTTGATTTAACATGTAATCTAGAAAAACCAACAACATACGAAGAAATATGCGCAGCAATGAAGAAAGCAGCTGAAGGAGAATTAAAAGGAATAGTTGAATATGTTGATGAAGATGTTGTTTCATCAGATTTCTTAAGTGATGAACATACTTCAATATTCGATGCAAAAGCAGGAATAATGTTAACAGATACATTTGTTAAATTAGTAGCATGGTATGATAATGAATGGGGCTATGCTCACAAATTAGTTGATTTAGCAGCATACATGGCAAAAGTTGACCATAAATAAAATATAAATTATTGGTTAGAAGTTGATACGTAGATGTTTCAACTTCTAACAGATAATATTTTAAAAGTTAGATATTAGAAATTTGATTTAAATTTCTAATATGTGTCTTTAAAAAATAGGAGGAAAATATGGATAAAAAAACTATAAGAGATATTGATTTAAAAGGAAAGAAAGTATTAGTAAGATGTGATTTTAACGTTCCATTAGATGAAAACTTAAAAATCACAGATAACAGAAGAATAGTAGGAGCTTTACCTACAATCAAATATTTATTAGAAAATGATTGTAAAGTAATACTATGCTCTCATTTAGGAAGACCAAAGGGAGAAGTAAAAAAAGAGTTTTCTTTACAACCTGTAGCAGATGAATTATCAAGATTATTGGGAAAAGAGGTAAAATTAGCAGATGATATTATTGGCAAAAGCGCAAAAGAATTAACTTCAAATATGAAAGAGGGCGACATTGTATTATTAGAAAATGTTAGATTTGATAGTAGAGAAGAAGCAAATGATGCTGAATTTGCTAAAGAATTAGCTTCACTAGCAGAAGTGTATGTGAATGATGCTTTTGGAACTGCACATAGAGCACATGCTTCAACAGCAGGTGTCGCAAACTATTTACCAGCAGTTGCAGGATTTTTAATGGAAAAGGAAATAAACTTTTTAGGCAAAACACTAGAAAGTCCAGAGAGACCTTTTATGGCTATATTAGGAGGAAAAAAGGTTTCAGATAAAATCGGGGTAATAGATAGTTTGTTAGAAAAAGTAGATACACTATTAATTGGTGGAGGAATGGCATATACATTCTTTAAAGCAATGGGGTATAATGTAGGAAATTCAATTTGCGAATTGGATAAATTAGATTTAGCAACAAGCTTAATGGAAAAAGCAAAGCAAAAGGGTGTAAAATTAATGCTTCCAGTAGATACAAAAGTAGGAAAAGAATTTAGTGCAGATACAGAAAGTAAAACAGTGGATTATACTGAAATACCAGATGGCTGGGAAGGCTTTGATATAGGAGCAAAAACAATAAAAATGTATGAGGAAGAGCTTTCTAAAGCTAAAACTGTAATTTGGAATGGGCCAGTTGGACTATTTGAATTTGATCAATTTGCAATTGGAACAAATAGTATAGCTAAATTTTTAGGGGACTTACAAGATGTAACTACAATAATAGGTGGAGGAGATTCTGCTGCAGCTATTGAAAAATTAGGAATAGGTGATAAATTTACACACATTTCAACAGGTGGTGGAGCATCATTAGAATTCTTAGAAGGCAAGAAATTACCAGGAGTTGAATGCTTACAAGAGAAATAGAAGGAGATTTAAATATGAGAAAAAAAGTAATAGCGGGAAATTGGAAAATGAATATGCTTCCAAATGAAACAATTGATTTTATAGCACAATTAACACCACTAGTAAAAAATACTAAAAATGAAGTTATATTATGTGTGCCATATACAGATTTGTTTTATGCATTATTAACTGCACAAGATACTAATATAAAAATAGGCGCACAAAATATGCATTGGGAAGAAAAGGGAGCATTTACAGGAGAAATTTCAGGAATGATGTTAAAATCAATTGGAGTTGAATATGTAATAATAGGTCATTCAGAAAGAAGACAATATTTTGCAGAAACTGATGAAACTGTAAATAAAAAAGTTAAATCAGCTTTTGCAAATGGATTAACCCCAATAGTATGTGTTGGAGAAACATTAGAACAAAAAGAAGCTGGAAAAACGAAGGACATTATAACTAACCAAGTGGAAGCAGCATTAGAAGGATTAGAAAAAGAACAAGTAGAAAAAGTAATAATTGCTTATGAACCTATATGGGCAATTGGAACAGGAAAAACAGCTACTTCAGAAGATGCAAATAATAATATTAAAGATATAAGAAACAAAATATCAGAATTATTTGGTAATGATGTAGCTGAAGAGGTAGTAATTCAATATGGCGGTAGTGTAAAATCTACAAACGCAAAAGAATTATTTGAAATGTCTGATATAGATGGAGCTTTAATTGGTGGAGCAAGTTTAAAGGTAGACGAATTCTCTAAAATAGTAAATTATAATGAAAATAAAGAATAGATTTTAATAGCAATATATAAATGTCAAGGAAGGAAGATAAAAATGGATAAGAAGTTAATGATGCTAATGATATTAGATGGATATGGTATTAATGAGAATGAAAAAGGAAATGCAGTGAAATTAGCCAATACACCTAATATAGACAAACTAATGAAAACATGCCCAACAACAACAATATATACTAGTGGTCTAAAAGTAGGATTACCAGAAGGACAAATGGGAAATTCTGAGGTAGGACATACAAATATTGGAGCTGGAAGAATAGTTTACCAAGATTTAACTAAAATTACTAAATCTATAGAAGATGGAGACTTTTTCTCTAATGAAGTTTTAACTAAAGCAATAGAGAATTGTAAAAAATATAATTCTAATTTACATGTAATGGGATTACTTTCAGATGGTGGAGTACATAGTCATGAAAGACATTTATATGCAATTTTAGAATTGGCTAAGAGAAATGACTTTGATAATGTATATGTTCATTGCTTTATGGATGGAAGAGATACTGCACCAACATCTGGTGAAGGATATGTAGCAAAATTAGAAGAAAAAATGAAAGAAAAAGGTGTTGGAAAAATAGCAAGTTTATCTGGAAGATTTTATGCTATGGATAGAGATAAAAGATGGCAAAGAGTTCAAAAAGCTTATGATGCAATGGTGAATGGAAAAGGAGAAAAAGCAACATCTGCAATCCAAGCAGTAGAAGCATCTTACCAAAAAGAAGTATTTGATGAATTCATTGAGCCAACAGTTATTTATAATCAAGATGCACCAGTGGCAACAATAGGAAAACATGATTCTGTTATATGCTTCAACTTTAGGCCAGATAGAGCAAGAGAAATTACTAGAACTCTTGTAGATAAAGACTTTAACGAATTTGAAACTAAAAAGGATTTAGATTTATATTATGTTTGCATGACTCCATATGATGAAACTTTAGAAAATGTAGAAATTGCATTTAAGAAGGAAGCATTAAAAAATACTTTTGGAGAATATATAAGCAAACATGGATTAAAGCAATTAAGAATAGCAGAAACAGAAAAATATGCACATGTTACATTCTTCTTTAACGGAGGAGAAGAAAAACAATATGAGGGAGAAGATAGAATATTAGTTCCTTCACCTAAAGTTGAAACTTATGATATGAAACCAGAAATGAGTGCGTGTGAGGTTACAGATAAAGTAGTAGATGCAATCAACTCAAAAAAATATGATAGCATAATATTAAATTATGCAAATCCAGATATGGTAGGTCATACGGGAAATTTAGAAGCAGCAATAAAAGCAATTGAAACTATTGATAAATGTGTTCAAAGAGTTGTTGAAGCTGTAAACGCACAAAATGGAATGCTTTTGATTACAGCAGACCATGGAAATTCTGAGCAAATGATAGATTACAAAACAGGGGAACCATATACAGCACACACAACTAACCCAGTACCATTAATATTAGTTGGAAAAGATAATATTAAATTAAAAGAAGGAAAGCTTGCAGACTTAGCACCAACAATGTTGGAATTAATGGGAATGGAAATACCTAAAGAAATGACAGGAGAAAGCATTATTCAGAAATAAATATAAGGAAAAATATGGGGGATTTATGCAGAAAAAGACAACCTTAAAAAACTTATATTCTGAAATTAGAAATCATTTATGCTACATGATACCAGAAAAATGGAACAGCATATATTTATATGCATCAGTAATAGATCATAGAAATAAAACTACTAATGGGGAAATGTTTTTTTACTATTTCCCCAAAAGTATTATAAAGAAGAATCCGATAAATGTTTATGAGGTACCTAAAAAGTTTAACATAGATGAAGAAGAATATATGAAATTAGTTGATGAATTATATGAACTGATAAAAAAGCTCAGGGAAGAATCGAGAAAATTGGATGGCGCCGTATGGAGCAATATTACTATTAGTATGGAAAATGTAGAATTTTTAGTAGAGTACAATTATGATGAATTAAAAACTTCATTCTATACAAACGATGATAGAAGAATAATATGGCAATATAAACATTTAGAATATCCAATAGAAAAACTAAGCAAAAAAGAAAGGCAAATGCTTGAGAGTTACCTTGAAGAAGAAGAAAAAGGTGAGCATAAGGTAAAAACAGATTCGGAGACTTTTTACCAAAAACATGATTATAACAAAATAAAATATAATAGAGAAGAAGTGGAATATGTTCAAGAAAACGATGAAATAGAAGAACAACCAATAGATGATGAAGAAGAAATAAAACCAATAAAAAGTCAGCTATTGAAAATTACAAACTAATGTAAATAAAAAGCATTTAAAATGCGGAGGGAAAACTTAATATGGCAATAAGAAGGAAAAAAAGTGGTATAGGAAAAATATTAGTAACAGCATTAAGCATGATTGCAATAGTGATAATACTAAATTTGGCTCCTAATTATATTAGAAATGATATAACCGATAAAACGAATTTAGTTATAAATAATGGAAATGTAACTAAAAGACTAAAAAATGATGTTTTGGTAAAAGATGATGTGGTTTATATATCTCAGGATGATGTAGAAAACTTTTTTGATGGTGATATATATTATGATAGCAAGTATAACCAAATAGTTACAGCATCTGATACGAAAGTAGCCGCTTTGCCAATTGGAAAAAAGCAAATAGAAATAAACAGTTCTAAAGTTAATTTATATGCGGAAACAATAGAAGAAAATGGAGAATATTATATTCCATTTTCGGAAATTTCAAAAAGTGTATACAATGTGGAAACAAAATATGTGAAAGACACTGATACAGTAATAATTGTATCGTTAGATAGAAAACTTGTTTATGCAAATTCAAGTAAAGATAATAAGGTAAAATATCAGTCAACATTTTTTTCAAAAACTGTTGATAAAATAAAAAGAGGCGACAATGTTACAGTAGTAACAACAGAAGATACTAAAAATGGATGGACAAAAATAACAACGGAAGATGGAAAAATAGGTTATGTAAAAACTAATAGTTTAGTTAATGCACAATCAGTTAGAGAAGATTTGAAATTAGACAAGCAGATAGAAGGAAAAGTAAGTTTAGCATGGGATTATTTTTCGGAGTACGCTTCAGCTCCAACAAGGACAGGAAAAATAGAAGGAGTAAATGTTGTATCACCTGCATTTATAAGCTTGAAACAACAGGGCAAGGGCGAGATTAGCACTAATATAGGAAATGCAGGAGTACAGTATATAAACTGGGCACACAATAATGGATATAAAGTATGGGCTTTAGCTTCAAATAACTCATGGAAGGATACAACATCAGAGATAATAAATGATTATAGATTAAGAGAGGAATTTATTAATAATTTAATAGATGTTGTAATGAAATATGACCTTGATGGAATAAATTTGGACTTTGAAAATATATATGAGGCAGATAAAGACGCATATTCTAAATTAGTTCTAGAATTAGCACCGCGATTAAGAGAAATTGGTAAAGTACTTTCTGTAGATGTTACAGCTCCTGATGGTTCTGCAGATTGGTCACTATGTTATAATAGAAATCTGATAGCTAAAACAGCTGATTATATAGTTTTCATGGCTTATGACCAAAATGGTATATCATCAACTGAGCCAGGAACTACAGCTGGTTATGATTGGGTAGAATCGAATTTAAACAAATTCTTAAAACAAGAAGAAGTAGATGCAGAGAAAATAATATTGGGAATACCTTTTTATACAAGGATATGGAAAACAAATGAAGAAGGTAAAAGCACTAGTGAAGTAGTATTTATGAAAGATACTTATAAAAAAATTCCATCAGATGCTACAATAGAATGGAATGATACATTAAAACAAAATTATGTTGAATACAAGCAAAATGGTGCTACTTATAGGGTTTGGATAGAAGATATAAAATCAATAAGAGAAAAGTTATCCTTAATAAATAAATATAATTTATCTGGAGCATCATTCTGGGCTAAAGATAGAGAAACAAGCGAAACATGGGATAGTGTTTCAGAAATATTAAATATAAAATAAAAGAATAAAAAATGGATATCTGCATATTATTTATATATGCAAAAGGTTTATTTTGATGTATGTGATAATTTAAAAATGTTTCTTGCAATTACAAGAAAAACTAAAAAAAATAAAGTGTATAAATATGCTAGGAAAATAAAGTATTATTTATACACTAAATTTAATCTATTAGAAGGACTAAAAGAATATAATGAATATGTTTTATATACAAATAATATAGGTAAAAGCATAAGAAAGATAGAAAAAATTTTATATTCCTTTGATAAAAAACAATGTAGGATTATTTTGTCTGATTATTTAAAGGAAAAATTGCAGTATACGGATAGTTATATAATAAATAAAATAATTCAATATAATAAGGAAGATAAAGAAATATTTAATAAGAACATATTAGAAACCTTAGATTATATAATTAGCATAAAAGAATCCAAAAAGCAAGAAAATAATGTATATGTAATTAGCCAGAATTATGACGAAATTATAAAAAAGAAATTGCTTTATTTAGCAGAAAATTATAAGTGTTTGAACATTATTACAGAAAATACAAAAACATATAAAAAATTTGAAGAGTACATGTATACAAATTATGAGATACCAATAATTGTATCAAATAATAAAAGAAAAGCATTAGCTAGAGCTACATATATAATAAATACTTGTCTTGATGAAAAAGAGTTAAATGAGTATTCAATAAATAGAGAAGCTATTATTTTAAATTTGACCCATAATAAAATAAAGAAAATAAATTGTTTTAGCGGAATTATTATTAATAATATAGAGGCTAAAAATAGAGATAAAATAACTAGTGAAAAATACTTGCAACAGCGTTTTATTAATAATGCAACAGCCGTGAATATAAGAAATTTAATGGGAAATAATGGAAAAATTAACATTAAAGAATTCAACAAAAGTAAATGTTGACAAATTGTAAAAAAAGGTTTATTATATAGCAATACGTTAAGAAAGTGGCAAAGGAGGGATACATAATGGGAGATAAAGAAGTAATTTTAACTCAAGAAGGATATGATAATTTAGAAAAAGAATTAGAATATTTAAAAACAGAAAAAAGAGGAGAGATTGCAGAAAGAATAAAGGTCGCTTTAGGATTTGGAGATTTATCTGAAAATTCTGAATATGATGAGGCAAAAAATGCACAAGCAGAAAATGAAGGTAAAATAGCTGAATTAGAAAATAAACTTAGATATGCAAAGATAATAGATGAATCTGAAATAGATACAAAAACGGTTCAAGTAGGCAATATAGTTAAATTATATGATGAAGAATATGATGAAGAAGTTTCTTATACAATAGTTGGATCAACAGAAGTTGATTTGGCACAAGGAAGAATATCAAATGAATCACCAATAGGGGCTGCTCTAATGGGAAAGAAGAAAGGCACAACAGTAGAAGTACATACACCAGCAGGAATAGCTAAATATAAGATTTTATCAATAACAAAATAATAAATAAACCAGCTAATATTAGCTGGTTTTATCTATAATTTAATTGCAGATTCTAATGCTATTTTAATCATATTATTCAAAGAAGTTTGGCGTTCTTGAGCTGATATTTCTTGTTTTTTATAATGTGAATCAACTACTGTAAGAAGGCAACAAGCCTTTTTATTTAAATATTTAGCATTATAAAATAGTGCAAATGCTTCCATTTCAGCACCTATAATATTTAAATCTTTAGGAAATCTAGCAATTAATTCATTTACATCTTTTACATAATAATCAAAGCAATCTGAACAAAGAGTATTACCTTTTATAATAGGCAGTGCAAGCTCTTTAGAAGTGGATTCGATTACAGAATTTATCTCAGTTGAAGATGCAGCTAAATTTTCTTTTTTCCCAGTTAATTCAAAAGCATAATTTCCTTCTGTATAAGCATTATCTACTAAAATTGTATCAAATAAATTTAAATCTGGGCTATAAGCTCCACAAGAACCAATTCTAATAATTGTATCTACATTGTAGAATTTATACAATTCATAAGAATAAATTCCCATACTTGGCATTCCCATACCAGAAGCAAATACAGTTAATTTAGTTCCTTTATAAAATCCTGTGTAACCAAACATATTTCTAACAGAATTTACAAGAGTAACATTTTCTAAAAGATTATCAGCAATGTACTTGGCTCTTAAAGGGTCTCCAGGCATAATAACAATCTTTGCAATATCGCCGATTTTGGCTTCGTTATGTGGTGTCATAAAATAAACCTCCTTAACATTTTGTTAAAATATCTAATATTTTTGGATATATACTTTCAGCATGGTTTTGCCAATTGCTAACAATATTTTTAGCTTCTTCTCTAGAACCAGCAAAAGTTTTCACCTCAAAAACAGTTTCATTATTTTCAATAATTTTACAAACTATAGTATAGTGGTTTTCACTAAGTGGAGTAAATTCTGCAACAATAGAAGATTCCTCTTCAGAACTATCTAAAATACTTTTTAAATTTGTATCAGCTTTTAATTTTATGATTCCAGGTAGAAGGTCCAAAGTTAAATCTAAAGTTCTTTTACCACTATCTGTTATTTGGTATAAAGTTTGATCTTCCTTTTGAAAAGAAAAAATATACTTAACATTAATTAAGTCTAATATAAATTGTTGAAAATAGAAATAGTTCATATCTGTTGCTGATAGTACTAGTTTATATAATACATCATTTGTTAGTGCCTTGTTAGCTGTGTTTAATACGTATAATATTAATACTTTATTTTCAGCTAATGATTCATCATCAGATGTTATTTTCAAATTAACTCCTCCATTTACTAAAATTTAAAAATATTATAACATAAATTATTAAAAAAAAATAGTATTTTTTTTATTTTAATGGTATACTATAAGGGATTTGAAAAGTAGGAGAATAGAATGGAAAATTTATACGAACTTCTAGAAGTAAGTGAGAAGGCGTCGCAAGAAATAATAGAAAAAGCTTATAAAACATTAGCTAAAAAATGGCATCCGGATTTACAAGGGGGCTCAAACAAAGCTTTAGCAGAAGAAAAAATGAAAAAGATTAATAATGCTTATAGCATATTAAGTGATGAAAACAAAAGGAAAGAATACGATGCTAAGCTAGAAGAAGAAAGAGAAAGGCTAAGTGAACCACAAGAAGAAATCCAATACCAAGAAGATGAACCAAATCAAGAATATGGTTTTGAGAATTTATCAAGAAAAGAACAAGCTAGATTAAAGAGAAAAATAGAGAAAAATGCAAATGAGGAATATAGGAAACTATACGAAGACTATTTTAGAAGCTTAGGATACAAGGTTCCACATAGGATAACGTGGAAAGAAGTAAAGGTAACTATAACAGTAATACTCATATTTTGTGCAATACTAGGTCTACTATGGTTAATGCCGTTTAGCAGAAACTGGATGATTAGTTTATATAATGAAAATATAGTTATAAAATTAATTGTAGATATAATCAGAGGAATATTTGTGGGAATAGGAAAAACATTTCAGCAGATAGACACAATTAAAATTTAGTATATAAATATCTATTATAGATATAATATTTATATAAATAAAATTATGGAGGTATTTTATGGAAAGAAAAGTAAAGGTAGTTCAATTTGGAACTGGAAAGATGGCAGTTTACACTATGCGTTATGTACTAGAAAAAGGAGGAGAAATAGTAGGGGCAATAGATGTTAACCCTAATGTTATAGGAAAAGATATAGGAACAATAATGGGAAAAGAACCTATGAATGTAAAAGTTACAGCATTAGATGATGCAGAAGCTATGCTAAAAGAAGTAAAACCAGATATATGTGTAGTAGAAACAATGAGTTTAATAAAAGATGTAGAAGAAGCATTAATGCTATGTGCAAAATTAGGAATAAATGCAATTACTACTTGTGAAGAAGCATTTTATCCATGGAATTCAAATCCTACAGTTACAAAAGCACTTGATGAAATGGCAAAGAAAACAGGATGCACAATATCAGGAAGTGGATACCAAGATATTTATTGGGGACAATTAATTACATCTATAGCAGGTTCAACACAAAAAATAACAAAAATTAAAGGTAGCTCAAGCTACAATGTAGAAGACTATGGAATTGCATTAGCTAAAGCTCATGGAGCAGGTTTAACACTAAGTGAATTTGATAAACAAGTAGCAAGCGTAGATAGAATTAGTGATGAAGAAAGAGAAAAAATAATAGAATCAGGAGAATATTTACCTTCATATATGTGGAACGTAAATGGTTGGTTATGTTCAAAATTAGGATTAACAATAAAATCACAAACACAAGTAACAATACCAACAACATATAAAGAAGATATTTACTCATCAACTTTAGAAGAAACAGTAAAAGCAGGAGATGCTACAGGGATGAGTGCTGTTGTTACAACTGAAACAGAAGAAGGAATAACAATAGAGAGTGAATGTATAGGAAAAGTATATTCACCAGAAGAGTATGATAAAAACGAGTGGACTGTATATGGAGAGCCAGATACAACAATAACAGTTGCAAAACCAGCTACAGTTGAATTAACTTGTGGAACTATTGTAAATAGAATTCCAGATGTAATAAATGCTGAACCAGGATATGTTACAACAGAAAAAATGGGAGATTTACAATACAGAACAAAACCATTAAATGAATATGTAAAATAAAATGAGGCAATAATGAGAATACGATTTAAAAAGTGGGCAAGACCAGAATTAGAAGCAAGTAAATTTTATATAGATAATCCTGAAGAATATATAGGAAAGTGGAATGGGCTTTTTGAAAACAAAAGCCCAATTCACTTAGAATTAGGCTGCGGGAAAGGCGGATTTATCTCTAAAATAGCACCATGTAATTTGGGTAGAAACTATGTAGCAATAGATTTAGTGGATGCAATGTTGGGACTTGCAAAAAGAAAAATAGAAGAAGAATATTTAAAGATAAATAAAGAACCTAAAAATGTGTACATAACAAGATATGACATTGATAGGATATTAAATATTTTTAATAAGGAAGATAATATAGAAAGAATATACATAAATTTCTGTAATCCATGGCCAAGGGGAAAACACCATAAAAAGAGATTAACACATACAAGACAACTTGAAAAGTACAAGCAGTTCTTGAATGATGGCGGAAAGATTTACTTTAAAACAGATGACGCTGGCTTATTTAATGATAGTATAATGTACTTTAAAGAAGCGGGTTTTGAGATAGAAAAGAAAACCTATGATTTAAAATCAGAAAGCAATTTTTGGTGTGGAGAAGAGAATATAGAAACAGAACATGAAAAAATGTTTTCTGAGCAAGGTATAAAAATTAAAGCATTAATAGCAAGGAAGGACACGGTATAGACACATAAATAATGTAAAATAGTAGCATAGTTGAAAAGAATAATGGAAAGGAATGAAATTATTTATGGATAATGGATATATACTTATAGTTGATGATGAACAAAGAATGAGAAGTTTAATAAAAGACTTCTTAAAACAAAAAAACTATAGTTCATTAGAGGCTGCCGATGGGGAAGAGGCCTTGCAAGTATTTGAAGAGAATAAAAATAAAATAAAGCTAATCCTATTAGATGTTATGATGCCAAAATTAGATGGGTGGTCTGTTTTAAGGCAAATTAGGCAAACATCCAATGTTCCTATTATAATGCTTACTGCAAGAGGAGAGGAACAAGATGAATTATTTGGTTTTGAATTAGGAGTAGATGAATATATTCCTAAGCCATTTAGCCCTAAAATATTAGTGGCACGTGTAGAAGCCATATTAAAAAGAGCAAGTAAATATGAAAAAGAAATTAAAAACTATGGTGGAATAGAAATTGATAAGGAAGGCAGAACTGTTAGTGTAGATGGCAAACAAATAGATTTAAGCTTAAGAGAATATGAGCTTTTAGTTTATTTAGTAGATAACCAATCTATAGCATTATCACGTGATAAAATATTAAATAATGTATGGAATTACGACTATTATGGGGATTCTAGAACCATAGATAGCCATATAAAAAAGATAAGACATAAATTAGGGAAAAAAGGAAAATACATAGAAACAATAAGAGGAATAGGTTATAAATTTGAAATAAAATAACTTTGTAAGGCAATCTAAATAGGAAAATCTAGATTGCCTTATTATGGTATGAGGTAGTTTAAAATGAAGAAGGTAAAATCGGTAAGAGTAAGATTATTTCTAACACTAAGTATAGTTACAACACTTATAATATTACTACTTGTTTTTACAAATAGTATAGTGTTGGAATCTTTTTATGTTTATTCAAAGGTACATAGCGTAAGAATAGGTTATGAAGAAATAAATAATTTGTACAAAAATAATACGATTATAGAAGCGGACGAGTTAAAATCAATTGCAGATAAATATAATTTTGAGTTATTGATTGAAACAGATTACAATGTAATCATATATTCTGGTGACCAAAATTTAATAAATGCAATAAATAAAAGTAAAGATTCATCAAAATTTTCAGCATTTAAAAATAAGCATAGAAAGATATTATATGGAGGAGAAAAAATATCAATAACTAAAATATCTGATGATGTGCTAAATTGTATATTACTATCTGGAAAAATGGATAATGGTTATCTTATATACATAGAAGTACCAATTGCGGCAATAGAAGAGAGTGTTAGAATATCTAATAATCTATTAATAATAATGGGTATTATAATAGTCATTGTTTCAGCAGTGATTTCATCAGTAATATCAATGAAATTTACGAATCCAATATTAAAATTAAATGAAATTGCAAATAAGATGTCTAACTTAGACTTTAGCGAAAAATATAGAGTTACAGATTCTGATGATGAAATAAATGAACTTGGAAAAAGTATAAATGAAATGTCAAATAAATTGGAGAAGACGATAAAGCAGTTAAGAAAAAATAACAATCAATTGGAGAAAGATATAGAAGAAAAATCAAAAATAGATGAAATGAGAAAGCAATTTATATCAGATGTTTCACATGAATTAAAAACACCAATAGCTTTGATACAAGGCTATGCAGAAGGTTTAATTGAAAATGTTAATACTGATGAGGAATCAAAAAAATATTATGCAGAAGTAATATTGGATGAATCAAACAAAATGGATAAATTGGTAAAACAATTATTGGAGCTAATGACAATAGAATACGGAAAACGTGACTTCAATAATACAAAATTTAATATATGTGAACTTATACAAGAGGTTATTAGAAAATGCAATGTAATGATTGAAGAGACTGGCGCACAAGTACAGTTCAAAAATACTAATCCGATTTATGTATATGCAGATGAATTTTATATGGACCAGGTTTTTACAAATTATTTTACAAATGCAATAAAACATGTAAAAGAGATAAATGGGAAGAAAGAGATTGTAATAAAAACTGAGATAAATGAAAATAATAAAAAGGTAAGAATATCAGTATTTAATACTGGTGATAATATATCAGAGGACAATATTCAAAGAATATGGGGTAGATTTTACAAGATAGATTCTTCAAGAAATAGAAACGATGGAGGTACAGGTATTGGATTATCGCTTGTTAAGGCAATAATGAATAGTTACAACAGTGAATATGGTGTGATTAATAAAAAAGACGGCGTAGAGTTTTATTTTGATATAGAATTAATTGACATTAAATAAACTAAAATATATAATTGTTTGTAAAATGAACACATAAGAAGGGATGAGAATATGAGTAATCAAATAGACAATGATATAAGAAAAAGTGTAAAAAATAAAAGTAGCAAGAGAAGCAACAATAAAAAGGTATTAACTAAAAGAATTGTATTGATTCTAATAGTATTACTGTTAATTGCAGTAGCTGTAGTAATAATTAAAAATAGAAAGATAAAAATTACCCAAGATCAAATAGCACAATATAACTATTTTCTACTATCAGAAAACGACAAAATTGGAGTTATAGATAGAGAAGGAAAGATAGTAGTAAATCCTGAATATGAATATATACAAATTCCAAATCCGGAAAAGCCAATTTTTGTTTGTTTATTTGATTATAATTCATCTTCACAAACTTATTCTTCAAAAGTTTTAAATGATAAGGGAGAAGAATTGTACACAAACTATACAAATGTGATGGCCATTCCAAATAATAATACATCAAATACTTGGGGCTACGAAACAAACATATTAACATATAAAGAAAATGATAAATTGGGAATAATTACGGTAAATGGAAAGAAAGTAACAAAACCTATATATGATTCAATTGAAACTTTGTCATATAAAGATGACCAATTAAAGTTTTCTAAAGATGGAAAATATGGTGTTATAGATATAAGTGGAAATGAAATTATAAAAAATGATTATGATTCTATTTCAACAGATGGATATTATAATAAAGAAACAAAGTATGAAAAAGCAGGTTATATAGTAAATGTAAAAACGAATGAAGGATACAGATATGGTTATATTGACTCAACAGGAAAAGAAATTTTGGAGTGTAAATATAACACAATAAGAAGGCTAACAGAAATTAAGAATGATAAAGATGCATATCTTATGACAGTGGAAAATGGTAGATATGGACTTTATAAAAACATGCAAAAAGTTATAGCTAATGAGTATAACTCAATTGAATATGATAATACAAACCAAGTTCTTGCAATAGAGAAAGTTGCAAAATATGGTATGTATGATTTATATGGAAACATGATTTTGCCAATACAATATGATGATATAACTTTTGCAGGAACTATAATTACGGCTCACAAAGATGGCAAACTTTTAACTTTTGATGCAAATGGAAATATCAAAAAAGATTGCAACTATACTAATATAAATCCAACTAAATCGCCAAACTATTATGTGAGTATAGACTTAAATGGAAATTATGGTGTATTAGATAGCAATGGTAATGTATTAGTAAACAACGAATATAACTATATAGAATATGCTTTTGATAAGTATTTTATATGCACAAAAAATGGAAAAATGGGAATTATAGATTATACAGGGAACAGTGTTATTGCCAATAATTATGATGTTATACAAAATATAACTGGAACAAATATTGTACAAGCTGTATATGCAAATTCAAACACGAGCGAAATATATAATAAAAACATGAATAAGGTGAGCGAAACAAAGAATGCACATATTTATATAGAAAGCAATTATGTAAAAATTTTATCTGAAGATTCTATAGAGTATATGGATTTTGATGGAAATGAAAAGGAAGCAAAAGATATATTAAAATCTAATAATATATTTGCTAAAAAGGAAAATGGAAAATGGGGCTATGTTGATAATGCTGGAAATATTATAGTTGACTTTAAATATGACTTTGCACTTGATATAAATGAATATGGCTATGGAGCAATAAAAGAGGGAGATAAATGGGGAGTTGTAAATAAAGATGGAACAGTAATAAAAGAGCCAACTTACAGCTTAGAGGATATAAATCCAACATTTATAGGAGAATATTATAAGCAAAGTACGAGCTATGAATTAGATTTGTTTACAAATAAATAGAGAAAGGAAAATACAATGGATAGAAGAGAAGTAGAAGATTTAATAATAAAAGCAGAAGAGGAATTGAAAGAACAGTTTAAAAAAACAGATGAAATTTGCGAATATAATAGCAGAAAAGTTTTAGATGCATTTAGAAAAAATGGAGTATCTGATATGCATTTTGGAACTACTACAGGCTATGGATATAACGATATGGGAAGAGATAAATTAGAACAAGTATATTCGGATATATTTCATTCAGAAGATAGTTTAGTAAGAAGTCAGTTTATTTCTGGAACACATGCTTTAACAGTTGCACTATTTGCTTTTCTAAGACCAGGAGATACAATGCTTAGCATAAATGGTGCTCCATATGATACATTACATGAAGTAATAGGAATAAAAGAAAATAACAGTTCTTTAAAATCATTTGGAGTTAATTATAAACAAATTGATTTAATAGATAATGATTTTGATTATGAAAAAATAAAAGAAACATTAAAAAATGAAAAAATAAAATTAATAGAGATTCAAAGGTCGAGGGGATACTCATTAAGAAAAAGTTTATCATTAGAAAAAGTTGAAAAGGCAATAAAAGCAATAAGAGAAGTGGATAAAAATGTAATAATAATGATAGACAACTGCTATTGCGAATTTGTAGGAAAGAAAGAACCTATTGAAGTAGGAGCAGATGTTATGGTTGGATCTTTAATAAAAAATTTAGGTGGAGGAATTGCACCTAATGGAGCTTATATAACAGGAAGAAAGGATTTAGTGGAACTTGCAGGAGAAAGGCTTACAGCTCCAGGAGAAGGAAAAGAAGTAGGTCCAACATTAGGAATAAATAAGAGTTTGTATCAAGGATTGTTTTTTGCACCAAGTGCAGTAAATGCAAGTGTGAAAACTGCTATGCTAACAAGTAAAGTTTTAAAAGAGTTGGGTTATGGAGTAGATCCAGAGTTTGATGAAGAAAGAGTAGATATAGTTCAATTAATTGAGTTTGATAATAGAGAAAAATTAATAAAGTATTGCCAAGGAATACAAAGGGGTTCTCCGGTAGATTCTAATTCTTTACCAGAGCCTGGAGACATGCCTGGATATGAGGACCAAGTTATAATGGCAGCTGGAACATTTACTCAAGGTTCATCAATTGAATTAAGCTGCGATGCTCCATTACGTGCCCCATTTGTTGCATATCAACAAGGAGGGCTAACGTATCAATATGGTAAGCTTGGATTGGAAGAAGCGGTATTAGCTCTACTTAGCGAGTAAGAGAGGAAAGATTATGAAAGTTATAATAATAGGTGGGGGTCCTGCTGGAATGCTAGCAGCGATTACATCAGCTCAAAAAGGAAATGAAACAACAATAATAGAAAAGAACAATAGATTAGGTAAAAAGTTACTAATTACAGGTAAGGGAAGATGCAATATAACTAGTAGTATTGATATAAATGATTTTATTAATAATATTCCTGGTAATGGAAAGTTTTTGTATAGTGCATTTCAAAATTATACTAATAAAGATATAATACATTTCCTTGAAAAAAATGGAGTTAGCGTAAAAGAAGAGCGTGGGAACAGGATATTTCCAAAGTCGGATAAATCTTTAGATGTTGAAAAAGCATTTGAAAGAGAGATTACTAGATTACATATAAATGTGAAGTTGAATTCTAAAGTAACAAATATACTGGTAAAAAATAATAAAGTTGAAGGCGTAAAATATCTAAATTCAGAAGATATTGAAAAAAATTTATATGCTGATAAGATAATACTTGCTACAGGAGGCGCAACTTATCCATTAACAGGTTCTACAGGCGATGGATATAAAATGGCAAAGCAATTAGGCCATACAGTAACGAAAATAAAGCCCTCATTAGTTCCATTAACAGCAAGCAAAGGAAGTATAAAGATTTGCCAAAAACTACAAGGATTAAGCTTAAGAAATGTGGCGATAAGATTGATGGATGTAGAAAAAAACAAAAAGATATATGAAGATTTTGGAGAAATGATATTCACTCATTTTGGAGTATCTGGTCCTACTATTTTAAGTTCTTCTGCCCATTTATTAAGATATAAAAATGTGGAAGAATTACTTGCAAATGGAAAAATTGTATTAGAAATAGATTTAAAGCCAGCTTTATCTGAACAGCAATTAGATTTAAGAATTCAAAGAGATTTTTCTGCAAATAAAAATAAAGAGTTCAAGAATAGTTTAGATGCTTTATTACCACAGAAGTTAATATCGGTAATAGTTGATTTATCTGGTATAGATGAGGATAAAAAAGTAAATGAAGTGACAAAGGAAGAAAGACTAAAATTAGTAGAGCTATTAAAGAAGTTTAATGTAACAATATCTGGATTTAGACCATTGGAAGAGGGAATTATAACAGCTGGTGGTATAAATGTAAAGGAAATTAATCCGAAGACCATGGAATCTAAGATTGTAGAAGGATTGTTTTTTGCAGGAGAAATAATAGATGTTGATGCATATACGGGTGGATTTAATTTGCAAATTGCGTATTCCACAGGATATACAGCAGGTTTATAAAAAGGAAAATATTTATGAATGAAATAATTAAAATGATAAAAGAAGATTCTTCAGCTGAACTGATAGAGAAAAAATCAAGATTTATTGCTAATGCATATATTATAGAAAATAAAATGCAAGCAGAGAAAAAACTTGAAGAAATAAGAAAGAAATATTATGATGCAAAACACCATTGTTTTGCATTTAGTGTTTTAGAAGATGGCAAAACTATTGTTAAGATGAGTGATGATGGCGAACCTTCAGGTACAGCAGGAGAGCCTATTTTAAATATTATAACTAAAAATCGGATTACAAAATATTTTAATAGTAGTTACAAGGTATTTTGGAGGAATCTTATTAGGTGCTGGAGGACTAACAAGAGCTTATTCTAATGCAAGTAAAATGGCTTTAGAAAATACAAGTATAGAGGAAAAAGAAATTGGATCTGAACTTAAAATAGAACTAGAATATTCAGAAAATGAGAAATTTAAATACTTTTGTAATATTAATAAGATAAAAATAAATAAAGTAGATTATAAAGAAAATATAGTTTATTATATAGAAATTTCTGATGCATTATTGAAAAAATTTCCAATAAACGAGATAGGGAAAAATGAAAATTACAAGATTAATATAATATCATGTGTCAAAATTTGTCGAAAGTATGTGAAAAAAGTAAAATAACGTCTGGAAATTAATGGAAAAAAGAACGGCAAAGTATTGAAAAATCAATCAAATGCATATATAATACAAAATATGAAACAATTATGTTGTTTTATTAAAATAAATATAGGGGGAACAGAAGAGTGAGTGAAAAAATAACAGTTTTAATCTCAGACGACAACAGAGAATTTGCCAATACTCTAGCGAAATACCTAGAGGAAGATGAACAGATTGAAGTAATAGGAATGGCAAAAGACGGAGAAGAAGCTCTAACAATGATAGAATCATTAAAACCCAATGTAGTATTATTAGATGTAATTATGCCGCACTTAGATGGACTAGGAGTTCTAGAAAAATTAAATTCAATGAATATAGAAAAGATGCCAATATGTATCATGCTATCAGCTGTAGGGCAAGACAAAATAACGCAAAAAGCGATAACTTTAGGAGCACAATATTATGTGGTAAAACCTTTTGATATACAGGTTTTAATACACAGAATTAAGGAACTTAAAAATTATCAGCCAGCACCTAACAAAGGAAACTTTATATTGAAAGAAAACAAGGCTCAATATATAGATATCCCTAGAACAGAGAAGAAAAAGGAGGATAGCCTAGAAGCATTAGTAACAAACGTAATACATGAGATAGGTGTGCCAGCACATATTAAAGGCTATCAATATTTAAGAGAAGCTATTATGATGGTAGTAAACGATATAGACGTAATAAACCAAATTACAAAACAATTATATCCTGATATAGCTCAAAAATACAGAACAACACCAAGCAGGGTGGAAAGAGCAATACGCCATGCAATAGAAGTTGCATGGGGCAGAGGTCAACCAGATGTAGTAGAGAATATATTTGGATATACAGTATCTGCAAGCAAAGGCAAGCCAACTAATAGCGAGTTTATTGCGATGATAGCCGACAAGCTAAGGCTAGAAATAAAGACTGCATAAACAATTACCCCAACACAATATTGTGTTGGGATATGTAATTTTATATAATTATTTTATATAATGAAATATATACTAGGTTTTTCAGTGCTTAAGAAAAACAGGAGATGAAAAAACTATATTGAGGGGACACCAAATACGAATAGCTATAGAGAGCCAGATTTAATAACTATAAAGATATAAAATAAGTTTGTATTTCAGAAGTAATATAAAAAAGGTATAATACAACCTCTATATGAATACACTTAAACAAAAGTATTCATATGGGGGTCTTTCAATGAAAGGAATTTCAATAGAAGAACGTGCGGTAATATTGGCACATTATATAATAGATACAAAAGACACTGTAAGAGGTGCTGCTAAGCAATACGGAATAAGTAAAAGCACAGTACACAAAGATGTAACACTCGAGAACGGTAAAGAAAAAGTGCAACCTATTCCAGAAAGCATTGAAATTAAAGGAGTTTTCTTAAGTAAAAAAAATCCAGTTGTTAGATTGGGATTAGTAATTAAATAAATAAGAAATTTTGTGTCTACTCTTTTGTGTAGGCATAATTTATTACCTCGCAGTTTTATTTGGCTAAAAATAAAACGTGAGGGCAAACAAAATTAAATATTTAATAGAAAAGGCATTTGTAATTTAAAAATTACAGATGTGTTTTTTCTTATGCAAGAGATAATGCCTCAAACTCTTAAAAAGTGATAGGTGTAATGAGCCGATGCTATTTTGTAGAAAATTTGATATTGCTGAAGAAGATAATTTGATTAGAGATTTTCAAGAAGAAACAAATACTTTTATAGATCCAGAAAAACAGATAAAACACGAAGAAAGAGAAAGAAAATGGGATTTGGAAGGGTAAGAAAAAATATTGCAAAAAAAATCAAATATGCTATAATAAAATAGAAAAATTGTATAATAAAAAGGATTTTTATTAATGGAAAAAATTACATTAGATGAACAAAATAAGAGAAGAATACAAAAGTTTATAAAACAAGAAATTGGTTTTTATGGCTATGAGAAAGATATAGAACTATTAGAACAAACTGGAGAATTAACAGAAGAATTAGCTAGAAGAGTTTTTACAGAGATCATGAATGATGCACATAGAACTAGAACTATGCTAGAGCCAGAAGAAGATAGTGAATTTAAAGAAGAAATTGAAGAAGCATTTGCTAGATATGATAAAATTCCTAAACCAGAACATTTAGAAGAATATGGATTTTATGATGGTGTATATAATAATATGGAATTAGACGATATATATTCTAATATGCAAATTGCATTTGAATTAAGGGAATTAGACAACAAGTATTATGGATGTAAGGATTTAAGGAATATTGCAGATACAGTAATAAATTCTATTGATGGAATAGAAAAATATCAAATTGAAATGCAACCAGAGGCAAAAGAAGAATTACAAAGAATACAGGAAGAACTGAGAACTTTATTAAGTGCAGAGAAAACTGATATTCAAGGTATTCAAGAAAGAATAGAATTATATAATGGACATGCTACAAATATATGGAATGATTATTTAACAGATATAAATGATGAACAAAATAGTCAATATAGGTGGGTTATTCATAACTTAACAAAAGGAGAATTAGAGGGCAATTTTAGAAACAAATATATGTCTACATCACTTATGACTAATAATGTAATGGGGAGATATGGCAACTCTGATTATGGACTAATAATACAACCAAAGCATATTGTCTGTGCAAGTTATAGAGATACATATACACTTAATACAGGAGATGATGAAGAAAATTTATTTAATATTAGACCACCTCTTATGTTACCACAAGAAATAGAAGATATTTGCATACAGCAAACTATTGAAGAAAATGGGGAAATGTTAAATTATGAAACAACGCCTATTTATTCGGAACTTGTTGTTGATAAATATGAAATTGAGGGAGTTTATTACATAAGTTATGGGGAACATGAACTTGCAAAAGATTATGAAAGAGCAAAAAAGGTAGCAGATGAAAGAGAATTACCTTTAATAGAAAGAGATATTAGTAAGTATAGAGCAGAACATGGACTTGAACCAATGACAGACAAAGCCAAAATGAATTTATGCAGAAATGTTTTGTGGAAATGCTGTTCAGGAGATAGAGAACTCGAACAAGCATATAGTAAGTTTGCTAAAGGATTTATAAAATATAATTTTAAAGATTTTTATGAAAAGTTTATGCAATTAAAGGAAAATCCGGAATTTTCTAAAGAAGATATATTGAGAGCTTTTGCAGATGTTACAAGAGGAGATATAGATTTTGGAAAAATATCACAAAACATAGATGAAATGTATTTAAGTGAAGAACAAAAAGAAACTATACAAGCTATGCAAGAATATGGATTAACAGATATACAAGATGTTCAAACTTTACAGCAAAGATTAGAAAAATGTATTTCAGATGGAATATTTTATAGTGCAGACCAACAAAATCCAGAAAAAATGAAAAGATTTGAAACTATAAAAAAAGCCATACCACAATATGAAGAACTAAAAACTGTATATTTACAATTAAGACAGGCAGGATTAGAAGATGAATTATATAAAGGCATTGATTTAAACAATATAAATTATTCGGAATTATTGGAAAAGGCTACAAAGATATTGGAAGAAAAGGCAAAAATAGATGAAGTACAACCACAACAAATTCCAAAAATGCAAACAACAAATATGTGGAAAAATAGATTTCAAAATTGGTATAGTGCTATAGATAGAGTTTCACAAAATTCAAAAGATAAATTTTTAAAAATGAAAGCAGATATAGTAAAAGCAATTAGTGATAAGATTAAATCAAAAGATAATAATAGAACTATTGATAATCAAGAAAAAGATATTTAATAAATTGGAGGAAACAGATGAAAAGTAAAGAAGAAATTGAAAAATATTTAGGCATGAAAATTGAATCTAATAAAGAAGAACAAACTAGAGATAGTAGTTATGCTATGTCTGCTGATACAAGTCGTTATGTTTCCAAATATCAAAATACTTATACAGTAATTGTTAAAGTTTTACCAGAAGAATCAGTAAATGCTTTAAAAAGTTTATTAAAAGATTCAATAAAACAGGGGGATTTAGAAACAGCTGCAACTTGTCATTCTATATTGCTAGAAGAATCAACTTTTTACAAAGGTCATCCAAATGCTATTGGGCTTGATATAAATGAGAGTGTGGCATTAAATAAATATGAAGCTGAACAAAAGGCAAAAGCAGAAGAACAAGCAAGACTAAAAGCCGAGCAAGAGGCAAAAGAAAAAGCAGAAGAACAAGCAAGACTAAAAGCCGAACAAGATGCAAAAGAAAAAGCAGAAGAACAAGCAAGACTAAAAGCTGAGCAAGAAGCAAAAGAGAAAGCAGAAGAACAGGCAAGACTAAAAGCCGAGCAAGATGCAAAAGAAAAAGCAGAAGAACAGGCAAGACTAAAAGCTGAGCAGGAGGCAAAAGAAAAAGCTGAAGAACAAGCAAGACTAAAAGCCGAGCAAGATGCAAAAGAAAAAGCAGAAGAACAAGCAAGACTAAAAGCCGAACAAGAAGAAAAAGAAAGACAAGCATCAACAGAGAAAGATATTGCAGAATTTGAACAATATGAAGAGTTAGTTAGTAGAAAACCTGAATTAGAACAATTATTTCAAGACATGTTCTATGAAGATTTTTCGGCAGCAAGCAATAGTAGAATATCTGAAAGAATGGCTGAATTATTAGAAGATTTAAAAAAGCTACCAGATAATGAAAGAAAAATAATATTACAGCGATATAATGGATTAGCTGATATGAAAATAAATGAAAATGGGCAACTTATTAAGGATGGAGTTGTGCAAGAACTACCAGAAAGAAATGATGATGAACAAGAAAATTCGAAAGAAGAACAGGTAGAGGTCGAAATAAGAGATGATGGGTTGGAAGAACAATTTGATGTAATAACTAGTGGATTAGATTGGAATAGAGTTAATTCACAACAAGCAAAAGAATATGAACAACAACAACCAGAAAGAATAAGACCACTAGAAGAAAGCATAAGAGATACAACTGGAGATAAAAAGGATAAACAGAATCAGATGCAAATGAAAGAAACAAAAACTTTAACAGTAGACATATGGATGAATAGATTTGATAGTTGGTATAGTGCAATAGACAGAGTTTCGCAAAATGTAAAAGCAAAGTTTGTAAAAATGAAATCAGATATAGTAAATGCGATAAGCACTAAAATAAAGGAAAGAATGAATAAAAGAAAAATAAATACGCAAGAGCAAGATTCAGGGGAAAGGTAGGTAATTCAATTTGAAACAAGAATATATGGAAGCATTTGCAGAGGTAAATGAAATAATAAAATTGATGCCATTAGAGCTAGTAAAGAAAATTCCTAGTAAATTTCGTGAAATGATAGTGGAAGAAAAAGATAATAATTATATTCCAGATATTAAAGAACCCATTGAAAAATGCAAGTTGAAAAATGAAACAATAATTATTTTAGGTTTGATATATAGAGATTTCCTATGCTCTCCAGATGAAAGAAAAAAACTACAAGAAAAAGATGCTAGGGAATTACAAGAAGTTGAAAAAGCTATAGAAGAAGAAATTAGAGAAAAATATAATCCAGATGATATATTTAAAAAAAGAAATAAAATTGTATTACAGGAAGAACAACCATCTGAAGAAACAAGAATGACTATTGTGCAAGAGGAAAAATGGTATCAAAAAATATTTAATTTAATAAAAGGGCTTTTTAGAAAAAAATAAAAAGTTGATTGACAAAAAATCCATATAATAAATTTAGATATTTATATGGATTTTTTACTATTTATTTTTTTCTCTACTTTTATAAACATTAGCTTGATTTCTACATTGAGGACTACAATATTCAGCCTTTGGGTTTTTTGCGTAAAATACTTTACTACAATGTTTACAGATTTTTAAAGGATTTTTTTCACTGCAAAGCATAAAACCGAAAGATAGGTCTATAGCTTGCTTTAATGAATTAGGTTGCCAAGATATTTCAGGTTTTTTTCCGTACATATTAATTTTATATGGTACACCAGAAAAATAATATTTAACTACATTTTCTTCTATGTTAAATTCTTGAATAGCATTATTTTGTTTGTCAAAAATCTTTTTAAAAATACTATACATTCTTTTTGCATATTCAACTATCCAATCAACTTTTTCACAATAGAAATTAGAATAAATTAATTGATCATTTAATGATGATTGTTGTAACATTTCTTGTAGATAAAATGTTGATTCAATAACAACTTTTCCATTTGTTACGGTATAACTAATCTGATCATTAGTAGCAAAAGGAAAAAATAATTCAAAAGGATTCTAGATATATTGAAGAAAAAGAATATAGGGCTAATAATAGTAAAGAAAATCGTAAAGTTTCTAAGAGAGAATGGATTAAGAAAAAAAGAAAATCTGAATCAGATAATCAATTAGATGAATATGTAAAAATGCAACATAATCAAGCTAGAAAGGAATTATCATATTCAAGTGAAATGTCAGATTTGGTTTTTGCTATATGGAATAGGGGAATGTTTCAATATGATAAGAATTCTAGTGATTTAGTTTTAAAGAAAGGCTTTAAATTTAATCTTGATGTACCAAAAAGAGTAAGTAATGTTGTAAATGCAAGTAGTATAAAAAGTAAAAAAATATATGTGTGAGATATACTTTGAGATTATTCGAAGTGTATTTTTTTATTTTAGTTATATTTTTAAAATTTTAATAATAGTATTGAAAAGAAAGTTGGTGAGAATTTTGAAAAATGGTTTGAAGATTACGTTTATAAATCCTAATACTGAAGAACAAATAGTACAAGCTATGGCTGGAGTTCTTGCTTATAATTTAGCTGGGAATGATGAAAGAGTTACATTTAATTATAAAACTACAAATTCTTATCAAAATTCTCATGGGGAAATAGGAGTTGAATTGGAAATGTAGTATAAAAAATTATCGTCAAGTAAAAAAGTAAATGCAATTCTGTAAAGTAAATGCAACTTGTAAGATAAATGGCAATTTACAAGCGATGTTTTATTATAAAAACATTGCTTTTTTTGCTTTTTTTGTGTAAAATTAATATATATTCCAAAGAAAATTTGCATGACTAACAAGCAAAATTGCATTAAAATTTTTTTCAGGAAAAGTAAATGCTATTTTGCTTGGCATCTAGATTTTCAGTTATACAAATGTTTTTGGTTTTATATTTATTTAAACTTTAAAATTATTTTAAAAGGCGAGGATTGGTTGTGTACTGAACCCAAAAAGTTGGACAGTATAAATTAGGCTACTAACATGGAATGTT
>OCMB01000067.1_pt1 | contig 27734 bp, 28 predicted proteins | sample 1496101 | NCBI WGS metagenome assembly OCMB01 (sample SAMN01760949, study PRJEB22395) | human gut metagenome | reverse complement strand
ACATAGAAAAGGTAAACAATATAATAGAAAATTATGCGAGCCAAGAAGAAGCAAAACAAAAAGATATAAAAGTAATTAATTGTTACTATGTAGAAAACATAAGCAATATAAAAGAGGTTTTAAATAACCACGATGCAGTATTGAATACAGCAGGAGAAAAAGGTGCAAAAGAATATTTAATGCAAATAAGCATATAATAATGAACAAAAGTATGATGAAATATTCATGCTTTTTATTTATTACTTTTTATTGACTATTTCTTAATAATAGTATAATATCATAGAATAATACAAAGCTAACTATATTATATATAGTAATATAGTGGAAGGAGAAAATATGGAAGAAAAATATGAAGCAGCTCAAGAAAAATTAAAAAAATATGGGCAAGAGCACCTTTTAAAAGGTTATGAAAAATTAACACAAGATAAAAAAGATAAATTGTTAGATCAAATATTAACAATAGATTTTTCACAAATAGAAGGACTATATAAAGAAATTAATAAAAAAATAGATTATAAAGAAGCAAAAATAGAACCAATACAATACACAGATAAAAGCAAATTAAGTAAAGAAGAATATTCAAAATATGAAAATATAGGTATAGAATATATAAAAAATAATAAGCTTGCTGTAGTCACAATGGCTGGTGGACAAGGAACAAGATTAGGTCATAATGGTCCAAAAGGAACATATGATTTAGGATTAGATTCTCATAAATCTATATTTGAAATCTTGTGTGATACTTTAAAAAGAGCAAAAGATAAATATGGCGTTTATACATCTTGGTATATAATGACAAGCAATGATAATAACAAGGCAACAACAGCGTTCTTTGAAAAAAATAATTACTTTGGATATCCAAAAGAGAAGGTAATGTTCTTTAAACAAGGAGAATTACCAATGATAGATACAAATGGAAAAATATTAATTGGAGAAGATGGTTTAATAAAATTAGCAGCAGATGGACATGGTGGAATATTCTATTCAATGAGAAATGATGGTGTAATATATGATATGAAATCAAAAGGAATTGAATGGGTATTTATAGGCGGAGTTGATAATGTTTTAGTAAATATGGTAGATCCAGTATTAGTTGGATTAGCAGTTGATAAAAAAGTAAAAGCAGCTGGCAAGAGTGTTGTAAAAGCATATCCAACAGAAAAAGTGGGAGCTTTCTGCAAAAGAGATGGCAGACCAAGCGTTGTAGAATACAGCGAGATTTCAGAAGAAATGGCAAATGATAGAAATGAAGATGGAGAACTAAAATATGCTGAATCACATATTCTTTGCAACTTATTTAGTTTAGAGGCTATAGAGGAAGTAAGCAAAGATCAATTGCCATACCATAGTGCATTTAAGAAAGCAAAATATATAGACGAGAACGGCAATTTAGTAACAAGCGATAAGCCAAACGCGTATAAATTTGAAGCATTTTTATTTGATGCTTTTGAGAAATTAGATGATATGGCAATATTAAGAGTAAAGAGGGAAGATGAGTTTGCTCCAGTTAAAAATGCAGAAGGAGTAGATAGCCCAGAAACAGCTAGAAAACTATATACAGATTTTCATAATAAAAATAAATAAAGAGGAGAAATTATGGAATATTTAGAAAAATACAAGGATTGGTTAAATAATCCAATTATAGATGAAAGTGTAAAAGAAGAATTAAAAAGTATAGAAGGAAATAATGAAGAAATAGAAGATAGATTTTATAAGGATCTAGAATTTGGAACAGCAGGTTTAAGAGGAATTATAGGAAACGGAAGTAATAGAATGAACCGTTATACTGTAGGAAAAGCAACACAAGGGCTTGCAAATTATATAATTAAAAATAATTGCCAAGATAAAGGCGTTGCAATATCATACGATTCAAGAAATATGTCAAAAGAATTTAGTGAAATAGCAGCGTTATGCTTAAATGCAAACGGAATAAAAACATATGTGTTTGAATCTTTAAGACCAGTACCAGAATTATCTTTTACAGTTAGAGAATTAGGCTGTACAGCAGGAATAATGATTACTGCAAGCCATAATCCTCCTAAATATAATGGATATAAAGTATATTGGGATGATGGAGCACAAATAGTTGCACCAATTGATAAAGGAATCATTAATGAAGTAAATGCAATAAAAGATTTTGCAGAAATAAAAACAATGAGTAAGGAAGAAGCTGTAGAAAAAGGCTTATATAACAGTATAGGTAAAGAGCTTGACGATAAATATATAAATACATTAAAAAAATTGGTGTTGAATCCAGAAGTCATTAAAAAGGTACAAAAAGATCTTAAAATAGTATATACACCTTTACATGGTGCAGGTAATATGCCTGTTCAAAGAATATTAAAAGAATTGGGATTTGAGAACGTATATGTTGTGCCAGAACAGGAAAAGCCAGATGGTAATTTCCCAACTGTAAGTTATCCAAACCCAGAAGATCCAAAAGCTTTTAAATTAGCTTTAGAATTAGCTAAAAAAGTGGATGCAGATGTTGTATTAGCCAATGACCCAGATGCAGATAGGCTTGGAATATTTTCTAAAGATTCAAAATCTGGTGAATATATAAATTTCTCAGGAAATATGTCTGCTTTATTGATTGCAGAATATGAGTTATCACAAAAAAGAGAAAAAAATATGATACCAGAAAATGGAGCATTCATAAAAACTATCGTATCTTCAAATTTAGCTGATGCAATAGCAAAAGAATATAAGTTAAAGTTGATAGAAGTATTAACTGGATTTAAATATATTGGAGAACAAATTAGATTATTTGAACAAAATAATGATTATAAGTATATGTTTGGATTTGAAGAAAGTTATGGTTGCCTAATAGGTACACATGCAAGAGATAAGGATGGAATCGCAGCAATAATGGCACTTTGCGAAGCTGCAGCTTATTATAAATCTAAAGGATACACATTATGGGATCAAATGATTAACATATATGAAAAATATGGATATTACAGGGAATTAACTGTTTCTATAGTAAAAGAAGGAGTAACAGGAGCAGAAAAAATTAAGCAAATGATGGACAAAATAAGAAAAAATCCACCAACTAAATTTGGTAAATATGATGTAATAGAATTTAGAGACTACAAACTTAAGAAAATCAAGAACTTAAAGACTAATGTTGAAACAGAAACAACATTGCCTGAATCTAATGTACTATATTTTGATTTAAGTGATTCAGCTTGGTGCTGTGTACGTCCATCAGGAACAGAACCAAAAATTAAGTTTTATATAGGTGTTAGGGAAGATACTATGGATAAAGCAGAAACAAGTTTGAAAGAATTGGGTGAATTTGTAAAAACATTAGAAGAAAATTAAATAAAAAAATAGAGAACTATTAATTTAGTTCTTTATTTTTTTGTGTATTTGGAACCTTCCAACCATTTATATAGTTTCTTTCAATTGCACCAAGCATATTTGAACGAATGTAAGGTAATTTATTACTTAGAGAATATATTAAATTTTTCATATCTTCTCTTGTAGAATTTCCATCCATAGGGCAAACTTTTGGCATGGCTGATAAACCAGAACGTTTTATAAAATTCTTTGTATCTTTTTCAGTTACATATATCAAAGGACGAATAGCTGTAATATTAGATCTACTCATATGATTTACTGGTCCAAAAGTTGAAAGATTTCCAGCATAGAAAAAGTTCATTAAAAAAGTTTCTAAAACATCATCTTGATTGTGACCAAGAGCTAGTTTATTACAATTCTCACGTATGGCTGCACTATTTAAAATTCCTCTACGCAAATTAGCACATAACGAACATGGATTTTTTTCTTTTCTATCATTAAAAATAATATCCTTTATATCATATCTTTCGATAAACAAAGGAACACCAACTGAATTGCAAATATTTTGCAAAAAAGCTTCATCAAAATATTCGAAGCCAGGATTTACACTTATGGCAATTAATTCAAAGTGCTTTGGATAAAAAATTTGTAAAGTCTTTAAAGCCTTAAGTAGAGTAATAGAATCTTTTCCTCCAGATAAAGCGACAGCTATTTTATCACCTTCTTCAATCATATTATAATCTTCAACTGCACGCCTAACACGGCCTAAAATGTGTTTCATATATATCCTCCTAAAACGGTATATAACAGATTATAACACAAAAAATAGAAACTATAAATATGTAGAATAGAAATATACATAAAATGATTAAGATAAATTTTATAGCTTTAGAGAAATTGATACTTCGTTAAGTATGTAACTTAATGAAAAGAAAAACAAAGAAATAATTCCTAAAAGCAAAGGAGTAAAAAGAAGGGGAAACAATAAATAAGCCAACATTTTCTGATGGAATAACATTAAAAATGAATACATGGAAGATAATGAAAGTAAGCTTAAATACAGAAGCAACAGGAAATGGAACAATAAATGGAGGCACACCAAAATATGGAAGTAAACAAGTAACAGGATTTAGTGAGTATTGGAAAGCAAATAATATATATGATTTGGCTGGAAATTGTTGGTAATGGACCAGAGAGGCATATGGTATCAGAAACCGTGTTCACAGAGGTGGACAGTTCTGTTATCGGTGGCTCGTTCAATCCAGCATCTAGTTGTAGCTACAGTGGTGCGAAGAACAGCAATTGTATCGACGTACGGTTCTCGTCCCACTTTAATAATAAAGTAGATGGGGAGAGTATCAACTTAAGTGTGATAAACAATTGACAGCAACAGACAAAAATGTTATATTATATTCGTAAACGTGTTTGTAGCTCAGTTGGATAGAGCGCTCCCCTCCTAAGGGAGAGGTCGGGGGTTCGACTCCCTTCAAGCACACCAAAACAATCTTATACGAACTCTATCTATTTTGTTGGTGGGTTTACAATAAAAAAAGAGAAACGGAATATAAAAAACGTTTCTCTTTTTTCTATTTTTTATTTGAAAGAAAAATCAGTTCTAATATTGTTAGCTGTTTCAGTAGATCTAGGGTAGGGCATATATTCATCAGTTCTGTATAATAGGTAATCAATACTTGTATTATAAAAATCAGCTAACCTAAAAAGAATGTCAAGGGGTACATTTCGTCTATTTAATTCATAATAAGAATAGGCAACTTGAGAAACACTAAGAAGTTTGCTTAATTGTTTTTGAGTTAAATCGTGATCTTCTCTTAAATTTTTGATACGGGTTTTCATCTATAAAACCTCCTTACTAATAAAGAAAATAATTTGTGTATTCAATGAAAACTAAAGAAATTATAGAATAAAGAAAGTGAGAATTTTAAAATTAGAACAAATCGTTTTATGCGAAAAATATAGACAAAAAAATTCTTATATGATAAATTATCAAAAAAGAAGAAGAAAAAAGTGAAATAAAATGATTAAGGGGACTAACATATGGAAGAAGATTTTATGAAAGCTGCACTTAAGGAGGCGAGAAAAGCGTATTTAGAAGACGAAGTGCCAGTGGGAGCAGTAATAGTAAAAGATGGAAAAATAATTGCAAGAGCACATAATATAAAAGAAATGAAAAATGATACAACAAAACATGCAGAGATACTAGCAATACAAAAAGCGAGCAAAAAATTAAACACGTGGAGGCTAACTGGGTGTACAATGTATGTAACACTTGAACCGTGTGTGATGTGTGCAGGAGCAATGATACAGTCTAGATTAGATAAGGTGGTATTTGGCACAGTGGATGAAAAAACAGGAGCATGTGGATCTGTTCTGAATATTTTACAAGATTACAAATTTAATCATATTGTAGAAATAGGAAAAGGAGTAATGGAAAAAGAATGTAAAGAAATTTTACAAGATTTTTTTAGAAGATTAAGAGAAAAGAAAAAACAGCAATCCACAAATTGTTAAAAATATGTGGATTTAAAGGCTAAATTTGACTTTTTACAAGCAAATAATTATAATATAAATATGTGGAAAGATATCGAAGTGGTCATAACGAGGCTGATTCGAAATCAGTTAGTCGGGTAATACTGGCACGTGGGTTCGAATCCCACTCTTTCCGCCATTAAAAAAAATGAAGGTAGAAAAATGAATAATGATGAAATAATAAATAAAATATCAATTATATATGATGAATTTATAAATTTATATAAAAATATTTTAAAAAAAAATAATGAAAATATTTTACCAACATATACATTTTTAGACTATAGCACAAGAATGAAGATAAGAAATAAAGAAGATAGGGAAGTTTTTGAAAGGGTAGAGTATTTGTTCTTGAATAGTAGAGAATCTAAAATAGATATTTTAGAAAGCTTGATGGATTTATATGAACAAATAAAAGGAAAGTATTATGAGGATTGAGCATCTTGAACGATATTTTGAAAGATTTAAAAATAATTTAAATAAGCAAAGCATATCTTATAATGATATAGCTTTTATGACCGAAAATGAAAAACAATATATGGAATTCTTTAAAAAGCTAAGTGCTAACAGTGAAATAGATATAAATGAGGATGATGTTTTTAAAGCAGTTACAGAAACATATATTAAATATAGGACAGAATTCAATCAAGCATATGATAAACTAGAAGGGCAAGATTTAACTATAGAAGAAGCTCATAAAATTGTAACAGAGACAATACAAAATACGTTAATCTTATTAGGAAAATGGATGCAAGATTCCAACGCAACAGAGTTTTTAGTAAAAAAACATAATAGAAAATATGGGTCTATAGATGAATCGCTAAATGTAAAAGCTGAAGATATAGAAAAAAGTTTTGAAGCAGATAAAGTGAAAAGATATAAAATTACAGAGTTGTATACATCGTCAATTTTTTGGACAAATAAATTTATAAAATATATTAATTCTTTAGAAGAATATAGCATGTATATAAAAGACACTCAAGGTGTAATGCGCTCAAACATTGATTTACAAGATGAAGATAAAATGCTATATATATCATACCAAAAAAAGAAATTAATAGAAAAAATATATCATGAATGCACTAGCCAAGAAGAAAGAGAAGCAATGTGCAAATATTTTGAGCAAAGATATGAAGAAATCTGTGAAAAAAATGGATGCAAAAGAGTCAGCTTGGAAGATGACTTTAATTATTTAAAGGGGTTTGAAGTGATCAAAGAACAATTATATGTGGCAAAAAATTCAGTAGTAAAGAGCTTACTAATAAACCTAATAAATGATGTGTTTTCTAGAAAAGTTTTGAAAGACGTAAAAAATTGGGGAATAGAAGAGGATACCAAAGATAAGAGCAAATATATATTAAATATAGAACTACCTGGATACATGTTGCCAGTGAGTGTACATGTACCAAAATATCATGTTAGAGAAATATTAAAAGCAAGTGAAATAGAATCTTTAAATCTTCCAATATTTTCATTAAAAGAAGACTTTACAGATGAAACGGGTAAATTTTATGGAGCAACAATAATGTACAAACCAGGAGAAGAACAGAAAAAAGATATAAAAAATGCAAGCAAACGTAAAAGAAATAATAAAATATTGATGCACATTAGAAACCAAACATATGATAGACCACAGGTTAGTAATCCTCAAAAACTAACGATTAATGCTGATAAAGGAGATATGGATAAGTAAAGAATGGAGACAAGTAAAAAGGATAAAATTAAGAATTGTATTGCAATTGTTATATTTGTTATTATTGTAAGCATCGTGGGAATTCTGATAATAAAATACCAAGTTAAGGGTGAAAATAATATGCCTTTTAATTTGTCGAAGATTACAATAATAAGCACTGCTGCTAGCAAAACAGAAGATGAAAACAATATAGAAAGTATAAAGCAAAATCCGCAATGGAATTTGCAAGTTAATCAAATAAATGATTTATATTTCTTTGTAGATAAAAATGATGAATATAAAAAAGAAGCAATGTTGGAATCTGTTACGATAGAAAATATAAAAGTTACTACAGTGCCAGAAAAGGGAAATATTAAAGCCTATATGCCTAATAGCATAGATGGCTTGCCATATGATTACAAGGATACATATTTGGTAAAAGATAGTTTAACTTATACTGGAGCTAAAGAAAGCAACGAAAAAAACTTGGAAATAGGAAATCAAGGTGGTAAAGCCCTATTAGGAGTTGTTAATACTAATATAGGAACTTATACATCTAGTGAAGATAGGGGTACATCATATGATGGAACTCTTATAACTAAAGCAAATGCTAGTATGGATGAAATAAAATTTACAGTAAATTTTGATTTTATTATAAAGTCAAGAAATATAAAATACAAAGCTAATATATCCTTAGATTTACCATGTGGTAGCATAACAGAAAAAGGAACAGAGCAAATAGAAAAAACAGACATGAGTGATATAATTTTTAAAAGAATTAAGTAAATTTACTTGTCAAAAGGAGTAAAACATTATATAATCATAAACGGTATGAGGAAGTGTTTAACTTTTGTATGGAGGGCATTTCAATAGAAAACTGTGAACCTTGTCAGGGCTGGAAGGCAGCAGCAATAAGCAGAACTTTCTATGTGGAAGGCTTTCCATAGAGAAGTTAAAATACTAAATCTCATACCGTTTTTAAAATTATTTAAACGATATTCCTAAGGAAAGGAATGTGATAAATATGGAATATACAGCATTGTATAGGAAATTTAGACCACTTACTTTTGATGAAATAGTTGGACAAGAGCATATTGTAAAAACATTAAAAAACGAGATAATGTCGGGCAGAGTAGGTCATGCTTATTTATTTAATGGCGGCAGAGGTACAGGAAAAACTAGTGCGGCAAAGATTTTGGCAAGAGCTGTAAATTGCTTAAATCCTAAAGACGGAGAACCATGCAACGAGTGTGAAATATGCAAAGCTGCATTGGATGGATCTTTAACAGACATAGTAGAAATGGATGCTGCGTCAAATAATAGTGTAGAAGATATTAGGGCAATTAGGGATGAGGTTAATTTTTTACCTACACTTGCTAAATATAGAGTATATATAATAGATGAGGTTCATATGTTGTCTACAGGAGCTTTTAATGCGCTTTTAAAAACATTGGAAGAGCCACCAGCACATGTGAAATTTATATTAGCAACAACAGAGCCACAAAAGTTACCTGCAACAATTTTATCAAGATGCCAAAGGTTTGATTTTAAAAGAATTTCTGAAGAAAACTTAATAAAAAGACTGAATATTGTTTGCAAAGAAAGCAATATAGAAATTACACCAGAAGCAGTAGCAACAATTGCAGTACTAGCAGAAGGTGGAATGAGAGATGCATTATCTATATTGGAAAGATGCAATCAAGAAGATACAAAAATAACACAAGAAACAGTAAGAGAATTAATAGGTATTCCACAAATGTCTAGTGTTTATAATTTAACAAAAGCAATATTAAATAAAGATACACAAAAGGCTTTAGATACATTAAACACAATATTGGGTAGTGGAAAAGATTTGGAAAATCTCCTATGGGAATTAACTAAGTATATAAAAGATATTTTAATTTTTAAAGCAAAAGGAAATCTAGAAATATATACAGACGAAGAAAAACAACAAATAAATGAATTGGCGGAAAAAGTAACGAAAGAAGAGCTTATTGCAATAATATATGAGCTATCTAATTTAGCAAACCAAATAAAATGGGCAATGCAAAAAAATATTATGTTCCAAGTATCAATTATAAAGTTATGTAATTCATATAATTTGCCACAAGGAGATAGTGGAAACCAAGACATTGGAGAGCTAAAAAGTAAAATAGATTATTTAGAAAAAAAGATTAATTTATTAGAAAATGCTCCAAGAAGTAGCAACAAAAATACTGCTAATGTTGAAATGCAAAATAAAGATACAAGAATGAGCAAACCAGAGAAAAAAGCAGAACCTAAAACAATAGTAGCAGGTGAAAAGCTTGCAAACTGGCCACAGCTTGTGCAAAATATAAAGCAAACAGGAAAAATGCTTGTATACACTAATTTAATGAATAGTAATGCAGTGCAAATTAATGATATGACAGTTGGAATAAACTTTCCAAAAGGATTAACACCATTTGGAAAAACTATACTTGAACAAAATGAAAATATGAATGAAATTGTAAAACAGGTATCTATAGAATTAGGAAAGCCAATGAAAGTAAAACTATTAGATAATGTAGAAATAAAAGAACAAAAAATAAATCAAGTAGAAAGTTTAACTAAAGAGTTGGATTTACCAATAAATATAATAGACGAATAAGGAGGATATAAAAATGTCAAAAAGAGGAGGATTCCCAGGAATGGGAGGATTTGGAGGAATGAACATTAATCAGCTAATGAAAGAAGCTAAAAAAATGCAGGCTGATATGGAAAAATCTCAACAAGAATTAGGAGAAAAAGAATTTGAGGCTTCTGCTGGCGGCGGAGCTGTAAATGTAAAGGTTTCTGGAAACAAAGAGATAAAGGAAATAAAGATAAAGAAAGAAGTTGTAGACCCAGATGATGTAGAAATGTTGGAAGATTTAATTTTAACATGTGCTAACGAAGCTTTAAGGAAAGTAGATAGTGCACAAGCAGAATCTTTAGGAAAATTTAACATACCAGGACTAATGTAAGGAGCAAAAATGTCATACTATTCACCATCAATTGAGAAATTAATAGAAAGTTTTGAAAAATTACCAAGCATAGGCAGTAAAACGGCTGCGAGGCTAGCTTTTTATATTTTGAATGCATCTGAAGAAGAAACAAATGAATTTATTAAAAGCATACAAGATGCAAAAGCCAACTTAAAATATTGTTCGCAATGCTATAATATAACAGATACGGACCCATGCCCAATATGCAGCAATTCGGCAAGAGATAAATCTGTAATATGTGTAGTAGAAGATGTAAAAGATGTAGTTGCAATGGAAAGAACACATGAGTTTAAAGGAGTATATCATGTGCTACACGGCTCAATATCGCCAATGAATGGTGTAGGACCGGATGATATAAAAATAAAAGAATTACTTTCTAGATTAATGAATGGAAAAGTAAAGGAAATAATTTTAGCCACGAATCCACGTGTAGAAGGAGAAGCAACAGCTATGTATATTTCTAAATTAGTAAAGCCTTTAGGAGTAAAAGTAACAAGAATTGCACATGGAATTCCTGTTGGAGGAGATTTAGAATATACAGATGAAGTAACATTAGGAAAAGCCTTAGAAGGCAGGGTTCAATTATAAGGGATAAAATAAGATGATGTATTAATTTACACCATCTTGTTTTTTTCTTAAAACTACTTCACAAATGTCTTTTGTAGAATTCTTTTTGGCTAGTAGTTTAGTATTTATTTTCATTTTGGTTAGTTTTTGTTCGTCAGATAGCAAGCTAGAAATTATTGCATCATAATCATCTTTGTTTTTTAGCCATATTGCTACTCCGGCTTGTTCTAAAAATTCTGCATTTTCTTCTTCTTGACCTGGAATAGGGTTAATTAAAACCATTGGAAGTCCAGATGCTAAGCTTTCTGTAGATGTAAGCCCGCCCGGTTTGGTAACTACTAAATCTGATATGCTCATAAGTTCTGGTACTTGATGAGTGTAGGCTAAAACGGTAACATCGTTTTCGGCTTTCTCTTGTGAAACTAATTTATCAAAATCTTCTTTCATTTTTTCATTTTTTCCAGCAATAGCTACTATATGATATTGCTCTGTATGTTTTATAAATGATTGCAGTATTCTTACAGTTTTATCTCTACCAAGACCAAATTCGCCGCCACCGAAAAACAAGATTACTTTTTTATCTAAAGGCAAATTAAAAGATTTCTTTATCTCAGCTTTATCAAAATGCATTAAAAATCTATTTGATAAAGGGATTCCGCTTGCGAAAATTTTATCTTCAGGTATTCCAACAGAAACAAGATAATTCTTCATCTTATTATGTGCTACGAAAAAGTAATCCACATAATCTTTACCAACAAGCCATTGGTCATGTGGTGCAAAATCTGTCATTATTGTAGATAACGTACATGAGCACAAGCCGCGCTTTTTTAAGTAGCTAATCATCTGGCTAGAAAATGGATGTGTTGAAATTATTGTGTCTGGAGAATATTCATTTAAAAGCTTTAGGAGTTTTCGTGCTAATAATTTGTTTGAATCTGAGCTTAATTTAGCAAGAGGTCCTTTTTGCGATAAATTATAAACTTCTCCCCATGCCCAAGGAAATTTTTTTGCCATTTCTTTGTAGGCTGTAGTTGTAATTTTATTTAATGGCTTATTAACATATAACATACAATCTACTAATTTTACTTCATAATCTTCATAATTTGATTCTATATATTGTTTCAAAGAATTTGCTGCAGATAAATGCCCTCCACCATAGGAAGCATAAAATATTAAAATTTTTTTCATTTTTTCCCCCATATATTATATGTATATTTAAATACAATTAAATTTTAACATATATTAACAAAAAATAAAACAAAAAATCAAAAATAATGAATAACAAAGAAATTATGGAAAATAATAAAAATAAAAAAGGAGAATGCTATGAATAAAATAATGATTAAGATATTATTAACGGTTATTGTAATAATTGCAGGAATTTTTTTATGGATTTTTGGAAATAAAGAAAAAAATATTGTTGAAGCGGCAAGTAATTCTAATTCGACATCTAATGTACAGCTAATGGCAAGAGCGATAAATGGAGAAGCTAGGGGGGAACCGTATGAAGGACAAGTAGCAGTTGGAGCAGTAATCATGAATAGAGTAAAAGATTCAAATTTTCCGAATACTATAGCAGGTGTAATATATGAGGCTGGAGCGTTTACTGCAGTTTCGGATGGTCAAATAAATGTGCCAATAAAGGAAGGCTCTACAGTAGTAAAAGCTGCTAGAGATGCCATAAATGGTTGGGATCCAACTGGAGGAGCAATATATTATTACAACCCAGATACAGCAACAAATAAATGGATTTGGTCTAGGCAAACGATTAAGGTTATAGGAAAGCATAAATTTTGCAAATAATTTAAAGGAGGAATAATAGTGAAAAAGTTTTTTAATGAAAATAAAAAAATGATATGGATAGTAGGAACATTAATAATTCTTACAATTATTTTTGGCCTTGCAGTATATTCATATAGGGAAAATAAAAAATACAGAATTGCTAAAGAGAACGAATACAATAAAGCTTTTTATGAGTTAGTGGATAATGTACAAAATGTAGAAACATATTTGGCAAAAGCAATAATATCAACATCTCCAGAGCATGGAGCTGAAACATTAACAAATGTATGGAGGGAGGCAGGAATAGCGCAGAGCTGTTTATCGCAGTTACCACTTACTAGCAGCCAATTAGGAAACACTTCAAAATTTTTAAATCAAATAAGTGATTATAGTTATTCTTTATCAAGAAAAAATATGGATGGAGAAAGCTTAACACAAGATGATTTAAATAATATCAAGGAGTTGCACAAATATAGCGTGGATTTAGAAAATACATTAAATCAATTATCAACAGATTTGAATGATGGAAGAATTAAATGGAGCGATTTAACAAATACAGATATAGTTTCATATGCAACACAAGTTAGCTCAATTACAAGTGATAGCTTTTCTTCATTGGAAGAGAATTTTCACGAGTATTCAGGTTTAATATATGACGGAGCTTTTTCAGACCATATGACATCAGCCGAGAAGAAAGGATTAACTGGTGATGATATAGATGAAAACAGGGCAAGAGATATAGCAAAAGATTTCTTTGGAAGAGACAATGTAGAAGAAATTACTTCAATAACTTTTTCAGAAAATGCAGATATTCCGTCATTTGATATGAATATAAAACTAAAAGGTGATAATACTGCAACAATGTCTGTATCTAGAAAAGGTGGACATATAATATTCTCAAATTACAATAAGCTTGTAAACGCAGAAACAATTTCACAAGAAAAAGCAGATGAGATAGGTAAAGAATTTTTAATAAATCATGGTTATACAGACATGAAAGAAACTTATTATTTAAAGGAAAATGGAATAGTAACAATAAATTATGCGTACAAGCAAGTAACTGAAAATGGAGAAGAAGTGACAATATATCCGGATTTAATAAAGCTAAAAATTGCATTGGATGATGGAAGTGTTTTAGGAATAGAAACAACAGGATATTTAAATTGCCATACAATTAGAGATGTATCACAAGTAGAAATAACAAGAGAAAAGGCAAAAGAACAATTAAATAAAGAATTACAAATAGAAAGTGAAGGTTTAGCAATAATTCCAACAGAATGGAAAACAGAAATTTTGTGTTGGGAATTTAAAGGAAAAGTAGAGGATAATGAGTTTTTAGTTTATGTAAATGCTAAAACTGGCGAAGAAGAAGATATTTTAGTAATAGTAAATACTCCAAATGGAACATTAACACATTAAAAGTAAATTGTGAGGTTTGCTAATGGCTAGTAAGAAAAAGGCAACATAACAAACATAAGAAATATAGTTGCAATAAATAAAGAGATAAATAAAATGTGAAACAATTTTTGTTTTTTTATCAAAAAAGTTTCGCATTTTTTATATGTGTTAAGCTGTTGCAAATTTTAAATTACTAGAATATAATAATAAAAAATTGAAGAATGTGAGATGAACATAATAATGGAAAATACTAATTTAACTTTAAAAGAAATAATAGATGTAACAAATGGAAATTTAGTATATGGAAATGAAAATGAAGAGTGTATAAGCTTTGAAAGAGATACAAGAGCAATAAAAGATGGTGATATTTTCATAGGCTTTAAAGGAGAAACAGTTGATGGTGGAATACGATATAAAGAGGCCTTAGAAAATGGCGCAAAGGGCTGCATAATAAATAAAGGTGCAAATGAAAATTTAGAAAAAATAGAAAATAAATTTATATTAGAAGTAGAAGATACTATTTTAGCAACGCAGCAAATAGCTAAATTAAAGAGAAAAAAGTATAATATTCCAGTTGTAGCAATTACTGGAAGTGTAGGAAAAACAAGCACTAAAGATATTATAGCAAGTGTTGTTTCTGAAAAGTATGATGTGCTAAAAACACAAGGTAATATGAATAATCATATTGGATTACCGATGACAATTTTAGGATTAAGAAATCACACAGCTATGGTTGTTGAAATGGGAATGAATCATTTTGGCGAAATAAGTACATTAACTAAAATAGCAAAACCAACTATAGCAGTAATTACAAATGTTGGTACTGCACATATTGGAAATTTAGGCTCAAGAGAAAATATATTAAAAGCAAAATTAGAAATATTGGAAGGCCTTAGCAAAGATGGAACTGTTGTAATCAATAATGATAATGATTTATTACATAAGTGGTATTTGGAAAATAAAGATAATTATAATATTGTTACATATGGAATAGAGAATGATAGTATGGAAAAAGCTCAAGATATTAATTATTTAGAGAGCAGTAGCAAATATAATTTGAAGAATGAAGGTGTAATAGAAGTACCAGTTGGAGGAGAAGCCTTTGTTTACAATAGTTTAGCAGCAATTAGTGTGGGAAAAGCATTAGGAATAAGCATGGACAAAATAAAGCAAGGAATATTAAAATTTGAGCTTACAAAGATGAGATTGGATGTACAAAAATCAAGCAAAGGTTACACGATAATAAATGATTGTTACAATGCAAATTATGATTCTATGAAATCTGCATTACAATATTTAAATAGAACACCAGGAAATAGAAAAATAGCAGTGCTTGGAGATATGCTTGAATTAGGCGATTTCTCTAAAAAATTGCATGAAGGTGTAGGAAATGCAGTTGTAGAAAATAAAGTGAATATATTAATTACAGTAGGAAAAGAAGCAAAAAACATTGCTAAAATTGCAATGAAAAATAATGTAGAAACATATGAATATACTGATAACAATTCTGCAATTTCAAAATTAAAAGAAATATTAGAACCAGAGGATGCTGTGCTAGTAAAAGCATCAAATTCAATGAATTTTAAAGAGATTGTAAGTGCTATAATGTAGCATTTATATAAATGTTTTAAAACAATAATTATTGTTTTAAACGTATATTAATATTTAGAGGTATAAAAATGAAAAAAATTAAAGTAGGAGTAATTTTTGGAGGACAATCAACAGAGCATGAGATTTCAGTAATTTCAGGAAGTTCTGTAATTAAAAACTTAAACAAGGAGAAATACCAAATTTGTCCAATATATATAAGTAAAGGGGGCAATTGGTATAAGTATACAAAACCGGTAGAAAATGTAGAAATATTTAGCATAGGCGAAGAACCTAAAGAATTAGAAAAAATAGATAATGTATTTGAAATATTAAAAGAGCAAGAAGTTATAGTTCCAGTATTACATGGATTATATGGAGAAGATGGAACTATACAAGGATTGTTAGAATTATTAAAAGTACCATATGTGGGCTGCAAGGTGCTAGCATCTGGAATATGTATGGATAAAGTATATGCAAAAATAATATTTGAAAAAGCCAAACTAAATCAGGCAAATTATGTGGTAATAAGTTCAGATAAAAAAAACGAATATACATATATAGATGAAGAAATGAACCATAGACAAGTAAAAGAATACGAAATAGCAAAAATTGTAGAAGAAAAGTTAAACTATCCAGTATTTGTGAAACCATCAAACTCTGGTTCATCAGTAGGTGTAAATAAGGCAAATAATTCAGAGGAATTAATAGAAAACATAGAAATTGCAAGTAAATATGATAAAGAAATTTTAATAGAGCAAGGGATAATAGGAAAAGAAGTAGAATGTGCAGTACTAGGAAACGAAAATGTAGAAGCAACATGCGTAGGACAAATAATGTCTGCAGATGAATTCTATGATTACGATTCAAAATACAAAAATTCGGAATCAAAAACTGTTATACCAGCAAAAATTGATACAGAAATATCAGAAAAAATAAGGAATATGGCAGTAAAAGCATTCAAAGCAGTTGGAGGCAGAGGTCTTTCTAGAGTTGACTTTTTTGTAGAGAATGGCACTGATGAAATATATATAAACGAAATTAATACAATGCCAGGATTTACTACCATAAGCATGTATCCAAAATTGTGGGAACATGCAGGATTAAATTATTCTGAATTATTAGATAAATTAATAGAACTAGCAATGTAATAAAAGATAAGAGGAGAATGTATGGAATTAATTGATAAAATAAAACAAGAATTGAAAGAAAGTTTGTCAGAGAAAAGATATATACATTCATTAGGAACAATGGAGAGAGCCGAAGAACTTGCAAAAATTTATGGGGTAGACGTAGAAAAAGCAAGATTGGCAGGGCTTACACATGATATAGCAAAGGAAATGACTAAAGAAGAAAGTTTGCAATACATTAAAGAACATAATATAGAAATTGATGAAATAGAAGAAATAAATGTAAAGTTGTTGCATGGTAAGATTGGAGCGAACATGGTAAAAGAAAAATATGGACTTTGCCAGGAAATTCAAGATGCCATTTTATACCATACAACAACAGATAAAAACATGGACATGCTTGCCAAAATAATATATGTGGCAGACAAAACGGAGAATAATAGAAAATCGAAAGAATTTGACATTGAATATGAGAGAGAATTAGCTAATAAAGACATAGATGCAGCAATAATTTATATACTAGATGGCAACATAGAAGAAATAATTAAAAAAGGCAAATTAGTACATCCTAAGGCGATAGAAACAAGAAATAGTTTATTAATTAGGAGAGGAGAGATTGGAATGAAAAACAAAGGAGAAAAAGGTGTTACTTTAGTAGCTCTTGTTATAACAATAGTATTACTTTTAATACTAGCTGGAATAAGCATAAAATTTACATTAGGGGACGAAGGAATAGTAAAAAGAGCACAAAATGCAGCTAATGATTATAAAGACCAAATAGAAGGAATAGCAAGCCACATAAATAATGTGGATGATTGGATAGATGAGAATGTGGACAAGGTTAAAAATGAAGTAAACAAAAAAGCTGATGCTAATGGAACAATAAATGGTAAAGAAGCAGGAACAAACAATCCAATAATTCCCAAAGGTTATACTCCGATAGATGCTGGAGATGCAAAGTGGGGAAATGGAAGCTCTGCTCCAACACAAAATTCAGTAGACCATGGATTGGTAATAAGAGATGATGCAGGTAATGAATGGGTATGGGTACCAGTAGAAGCAAGTGTGCTTTCAGGTATGTATGTAACTTCAAATGATGGAATAGCAATATCAGGAGACGTTGGAGTAACAACAAAAATATATACAAAAACAACAACGATAGGAAGAACTGGAGATACAGTAACCATATCAAGAAGTACACCAAATACAACAGATTATAGAGAACCAGATTTAATAGTAGGAAGTGATGGCGCAAGTTGCGATAAAGAGGAGTCTTACTATAAAACAATATTAGGATTTGATACTCCAAAAGCAATGGCGGAAGCATTTACAATAGATTATGCAAATATGATAACAAGTATCCAAAAATACGGAGGATTTTATATTGGAAGATATGAGTTATCAAATGAGGGCGTCCAAAAGGGTAAAGCAACATTAAGAAATACAAATTGGTATGAATTATATAAAAAATGTGTAACATTAAATGCAAGTGGAAAAGTAGAAAGTAGAATGATATGGGGAATTCAATGGGATTTGACATGTGATTTCATATCTAAAAAAGGAGAGCAAAAAAGTATAACAAATTCTACAACATGGGGAAATTATAGTAATAGTACAGGAAATGCAGCTGTAATGGATGGAACAACACAAAAGTATGGAAGTGATCAAGTAACAGGCTATAGTGAATATTGGAAAGCTAATAATATATACGACCTAGCCGGAAATTGGTGGGAATGGACACAAGAGGCGTATAGTACTTACGGCCGCGCTTACAGAGGTGGCGCTTATGACCATGATGGCTCAGACTATCCAATGTCTTACCATGACAGATACAATGCGACGCTTACATCACCAATTAGTTCTCGTCCCACTTTAATAATAAAGTAGGAGTGTTTAATTTTAACTGTGCAAATCATGGTAAACATTCTCGTGTTTAAATTTATATAAATCCCTCTTAAAGTCTTCAAAATACTAATATTTTGTGATATAATAAAGCCACCATGTTATGGGAGGACGTTAAATGATTTTTAAAGACTACTATAAAATATTAGGATTAGACACAAATAAAGTAAATATAGATGAAATAAAAGTGGCTTACAGAGAGCAAGCTAAAAGGTATCATCCAGATGTAAATCTTGGCAACAAAAGTGCAGAAGAGCGTTTTAAAGATATAAATGAAGCATATAATAAATTGTCAGATGCAGCGTCAAAGAAAAAATATGATAGAATGTGGAATTCTAAAATAGGAAAAAAGAGAGCTCGCGAAGAGAAAAAAGAAACTAAAAAAGTATCTGCAGCAGAAGAAGTTCTGAATATGTTCTTTGGGGCTCAAGCAGATAAATCAACAGTAAATAAAAAAGCAGTTAAAACAAAGAATATTCCAGTTCAAGGAGAGAATATCGAAACAGAAATAGATGTAACTATCGAAGAAGCATTTTATGGGAATGTGAAGAAAATATCTTTAAGAACTGTTGAAGGAAAAATGAAAACATTTGAAATAAAAATTCCAGAGGGAATTAGAGATGGTGAAAAAATTAGACTTATAGGTCAAGGAAAAGCAGGAAAAAACGGCGGAAAGAACGGAGATTTGCTAATAAAAACAAGAATAGTAAATGACAACAACTTTAAACTAGTTGGAACAGATATATATTCGCAAATATTAGTTACTCCATGGGAAGCAGTTTTAGGGGCCAAAGTAAATGCAAATGCAATAGACGAGGAAATAGCAGTATATATACCAAAAGGCAGTGAAACAGGAGAAGAAATAAGTATCCCTGGAAAAGGTTATAAAGACGGAAAAGGCGGCAGAGGAAATTTAATATTACAAGTAAAAATTATGATTCAAAAAAATATATCAAACGAAGAAAAAGAATTATATAAAAAATTGAAGAAAATATCTAAATTTAATCCAAGGCAGTCATTTATGTAGTATACATAAATATGTTGACAAAAACAACCAATCATTGTATAATAAAGAAGTATGCTGGAGCATAACTATGCTAAGGATAAAATATGAACGAATCATATGGAGGTAAAAAATGGATAATATACAAGGAAAACATTTTAGTATAACAGATCCAAAGAATGTAAACACAGTAATTTATCAAATAAATAGAACAGAAAAAGAATTCGAAGAAAATTCTCCAAAGTACACTCTTGAAAGATTAAAAACAAGAAAAGAATTAGTTGGAGAAAATACCAGAAGAACATTCTATGTTGATAATCCAAAAGAAGATGGAAATCAACTTGTAATATTATCATTCGCTCCAGAAAAAGTTGTAGTAAATATGGGAATTTTAAATAAGGATGAAGTTAAGATTTCTAAAAGGCCTGTACCAGTGAAATTTGACACTTTATATTCAGAAAAAGAAACTGAATATAAAAATGTAAGATATACACCAAATTTACAAAGGCCAATAACTATAATTGACCCAGAAACAACTGAAGAAGTAAAGCCAGTGCTTTACTTTGATAAAGAAACTAATGAAGTTAGAGGAAAATGTAAATTAAAACCATATAAATCTTATTTCGCATTTGAAGTAAGAGATGATAGTTAGGGGGAACTTATTAATGAGTGACAAAAAAGGAGCTACAAGTGGAGCTGTGATAATAGCAGGTATGGAGTTTGAAACAGATGAAAGAAACAAAGTAAAACCAGAAGGAAAAGTAGAAATAAAGGGAATACAACCAGGTGAACCAACAATTTCTATTCCACTAGTACCAAATAAGGAAAGAGAAGAAGTTAGAGACTAGTTGAAACACAAGAAAAGGTGAGTTTTATATGAATTATAAAGTAGAAAAGGTTTTAAAAGATAGTAAAAAATACATAATAGTTTTCTTAATACTATGGCTAGTGATAGACATGGTATTAATTGCGCCTATTGCGGTATCAATAGCAAGTGCAACAAATGACGGTAAAGTAAGCATGGAAATATTTTTTGATAATTTCTTTAAAGAGCTAACAAGTTTTACGTCTATCTTTAGAGTATTCAATTCAGCTACAATAGCAATTTTTGGGAAAGCCACATTATGGATGACTTTAATAGTTGGAATATGTATAATGATAGGAATGATAAAGTCAAAACCTAAAAATGAATTTACAGATATTGAGCACGGTTCAAGTGATTGGTCTGAAGGTGGAGAGCAATATAGAATATTAAGCAGAAAATCAGGAATTATATTAGCAGAAAATAATTACTTGCCAGTAGATAAAAGAGGAAACGTAAACGTATTGGTAGTAGGACGGTTCAGGTTCTGGTAAATCTGCATCATATTCAATACCAAATGCATATCAAAAATTAGGTTCATATGTATTTACAGACCCAAAGGGTGAATTATATGATAAAACAGCTGGATATCTTAGACAACAAGGATATAACATAAAAATATTAAACCTAGTAAATCCAGAAAATAGTGATGGATACAATCCATTATTTCATATAAAAAACAATATAGATGTAGACGTTATTGCAAACACAATTGTAAAAGGTCAACAGTCTGAAGGAAAGCCATCAGACCCATTTTGGGAAGACATGGGTGAAATGCTATTAAAAGCATTGATTTATTATTTAATGGCAGCAAGACCAAGAGAGGAGCAGAATTTAGCTTCTTGTGCTGAATTGGTAAGAGCCGCAAACAATAATGGAGGAAGTAACCTTCTTACAGATCTTATGAACGAATTGCCTTTCGACCATCCAGCTAGAATGAATTACAAATCAATAGAAATAGCATCAGAAAAAACATATTCATCAATACTAAGCACATTACAATCAAAATTAGGAAAATTCGATTCAGAGGAAATTGCAAATGTTACTTCTACGAATACCATAGATTTTGAAGAATTAGCAACACAAAAAACAGCATTATATGTTGTTTCATCAGATACACATACAGCATATAATTTCTTATTAACAATATTCTTTGCTCAAATGATACAGCATTTGTATGATTTTGCAGATAAGCAACCAGATGGCAAATTGCCAGTGCCAGTATTCTTTATACTAGACGAGTTTGCAAATATAGGTCAAATACCAGATTTTGATAAGAAAATATCTACAAGTAGAAGTAGAAAAATTTCATTTAGCGTTATATTGCAGAACCTAGACCAGTTAAAAGCAGTGTATGAAAAATCTGCAGAAACAATAATTGGTAACTGTGATACACACGTATTTTTAGGAAGTAATTCACCAGAAACTTGTGAATATTTTTCAAAACAATTGGGAGAGAAAACAATTTCTAGAGATAGTAAATCGGTAAATAAAGACAAACAACATCATAAGCAAGGCTATAGCGAATCAGACCAAATAATGGCAAGAGCATTGATGACACCAGATGAATTAAGAAGAATGGACAATGATTTGTGTATAATTTTTGAAAAAGGATTAAAACCAGTTAAGGCAAAAAAATATTATTATTTTGAAAAGCCTATGGCAAGAGATTTATCAAGAAATGTAATAAGCCATAATGAATTTGATGCTGGAGTAAGAGGAGAATGGAGAAAATTCAATCCATATAATCCATACAAGGCAGGAAACGAAAATAAAAAAGAACAAGATTTAAGAGTAGAATCTTTGGATGACTTGTTTATAGATGATGACGAGAAAAAAGAGGCTAAACAAGAAGCTCCTGTGTTACCAATGGAAGATAACACTCCACAGGAAGAAGAATTATTTAGCGAAGATTTACAGAAACAGCTAGAAGCAAAATTTGATGAGCTTTTTGGACCAATAGATGATAATAATGAATAACTACTTTTACAGTAGTTATTTTTTTGAAGAAAATAACAAACAAATGTTTTTAAAACTATTGACTATGAAAAAAGAGTATGATATAAAAATATATAGTAAGGAAAGTGATAATATGAAATTTTTACATATGGCAGATATACATTTAGATAGCCCATTTGCAACTTTGGCAGGCAAAGAAGGTCTTTCACAAGAAAGAAGATTAGAACAAAGAAAAGTAATGAAAGATATAGTGGAATACATAAAAAACAATGATATTCCGTACTTATTCATTGCAGGGGATTTGTACGAACAAGAGTATATTAGAAAGTCAACTATAGAATATATAAACGATTTGTTTAAGCAAATACCTGATACTAAAATATTTATAACTCCAGGAAATCATGACCCATATATAAATAATTCTTTTTATAAAACATTTAATTGGAACGATAATGTTCACATTTTTACAGATAAGCTAGAAAGAATAAAATTAGAAGAAGCTGATATATATGGTTATGGATTTAATGATTTTTATATGGAAAATAAGTACGAGAATATCAAAATAGAGAATCCAGATAAAATAAATATCTTAATAACTCATGGAAGTGTAGATGGCGGAAATGATGAGAATAGGCAATATAATCCTATGAACAGCAGAATTTTGAAAAACATGGGGTTTGATTATGTTGCGTTGGGGCATATACACAAGCCTAGCTATCAAGATTATGATAACCAAAAAATAATATATCCGGGCTCAACAATTTCACTAGGATTTGATGAGCTTGGAAAAAGAGGCTATATTTTAGCAGATGTAGAAAAAAGCTCTATGAAATTAGAGTTTATAGAATCAAAAGCTAAAACTTTTGAAGAAATAAAACTTGATTTAACTAACATAAATTCTGTGGAATCTTTATTGGAAGCTATAGAAAAATTGGATTTAGATGAAGCAAAATTTTATAAAATCTTACTAGTTGGAAAAAGAAATTTTGAAGTAAATCCGTATGAGCTTGCCAAAATAATAAAACAGGAAAATATTATAAAAATAAAAGATCAAAGTGTAATAAACTACAATATAGAAGAAATAGCAAAACAAATTAATTTGAAAGGATTGTTTGCTAAAAATATTCTAAATAAAATTGAAACGCAAAACGATGAGGCAGAAAAAGAGAATTTAATGAAAGCCTTCGAAATAGGCATAGAGATATTAAACAAATAGAGGTGAAATTGTTGAAAATCAATAATATTAAGATAAATTCTTATGGAAATATACACGATAAAGAAATGAAATTTACAGATGGAATAAATATAATAAAAGGAAAAAATGAAAGCGGAAAATCTACTATTTTAAATTATATAGTTAGTATGTTTTATGGAATATCAAAAAACAAAGATGGAAACAAACTATCAGATTATGAAAAATATAAACCTTGGAGAGGAGAAGAGTTTTCTGGAAAAATAGAATATAATTTAGATTCTGGAGAAAAGTTTGAGGTATTTAGAGATTTTAATAAAAAAAATCCACAAATATACAACGAAAATTATGAAAACATATCTGATAAATATAATGTAAATAAAAAAGATGGAAATCAATTTTTTCTTATGCAAACAAATGTAGAAAAACCAATGTATTTATCGACTGTTGTATCTACACAGCAAGATGTAAGGCTAGACGAAAAAAATCAAAATATGCTAGTTCAGAAAATAACTAATTTAGCTGGAACGGGAGAAGATAATGTTTCGTATAAGAAAGCTGTTACAAAGCTGCAGGAAAAAATAAGAGACGAAATAGGTACAAGCAAAACATCTTTAAAGCCAATAAACATAGCTCAAAATCAACTAAACAATATTGAAATGGAAATAAAGAAAATAGAGCCTTATGAAAACGAAAAATACAGTATAGACGAAGAAAAAAATAAGGCAAAAAAAGAGGTAGAAAGTCTTGAAAATGAGAAAAAATTAGCTGTAGATTTAAAGGCTATATATGAAGAGCAAAATACAACGATTCAAGAATTAGAATTAAAGAAAAAAGACAAAACAGATAATTTGTATAACTTAAACATTTTACAAGACAAAGAAAAAACATATGAAAAGAGCAAAGAAGAAATATTAAAGAATCTTCAAGAAGCAGATGAAATAAAGAAAGCAAAAGAAGCAGAGCTTGAGAATTTAGTAGAAAAAGAGGAACCTAAAAAAAGAGAAAATAATTCCGTTTTCTTTATTATAGAATTGCTATTAATTATTTTACTAATTTTAAATGTATTCTTTATAAAATTAAACGTAATTAATATTTGTTCTGCAGTAGTAATTTTATTAACATTTGTAATACACATAATAAAAGTTAGTCAAATAAAAAATAAGAATAAAAAAATATTAGCAGAAAATGCTAGAAAGTTAGAACAACAAAGAGAGTCATTAGCACGCAAAATTCAAGAAGTAGATTCGGACATACAATTATTACAAAATGAAGAAAAAAGTAACAATGAAGAATTATCAATGGCTAAAGGAAAGATAGAATTACTTGCTAAAAAAATAAATGAAGAAACAGCATCAATAAGAGAGATGGAAGATAAAATAAAGAATAATTTAAATACATCAAAGAAAAATTTAGAGGAAAAATATAGTCAAGAAATAGGTGCCTTTAGACTTGCTGAAATATTGGGAACAGAAAATATTAATTATGAATTACAATCAATAGAAAACAAATTAAATACAAGTGTTTTAAAATTAAAAACTCTTGAAATAGAAGAGAAAAATATATTGCCACAGCTAGAGAAATTAATAGTATTAAAAGAGAAGCAAGTTTCAACTAATGAAAGAATAGAAGAATTGAAACAGTATCAAAAAATAATAAATATAGCTTTAGAAAATTTATCAGAAGCGTATGAAGAAATGAAAACAACAATTACTCCAAAATTCACACAAAATTTATCGCAAAATATGTCTAAAATATCGAATGGCAAATATGATAAAGTTTCTATAAATGATGAAACTGGTATGATAGTTGAAAATAAAAATGGAGAGTATGTGGAGGCTTATAAATTAAGTACTGGAACAATAGATCAATTATATTTATCTTTGAGATTATCGATGATTGATGAGATATCCAAAGAGAAATTACCAATAATTTTAGATGAAACATTTGCATATTTTGATGATGAAAGAATAAAAAACGTTCTTGAATATGTAATAAATGATTTGAAAGAACGCCAAACAATAATATTAACATGTTCAAACAGAGAAATAGAAATTTTAAAAGAATTAAAACTAAATTATAATTTAATAGAAATATAAAACAAGATGAAATTGTAAATGATTTTTGTTTTATGAAACAGGATGTGTCTAAAAAGATGCATCCTTATTTTCGTGAAGAAGGAAAATAAATAAAACAGATTATAGAGAGCCGGATTTAGTAACTAGTTATGATAAAAAGGAGTCTTACTATAAAACAATATTGGGATTTGATACTCCAGAAGCAATGGCAGAAGCATTTACAGCAGATTATGCAAATATGATAAGTAGCATAAAAAAATACGGAAGTAAGCAAGTAACAGGATATAGTGAACATTGGAAAGCAAATAATATATACGACATAGCTGGAAATTGCTATGAATGGACCCAAGAGGTGTGCGATATCAACTACCGTGCTTTCAGAGGCGGCTTTTGTTACAACTCTGGCACTCCATCATCTTTCCGTTACAAAGACAATGTGAGCTACAGCTACATCAGCAACATACGGTTCTCTTCCACAAGTTATTCAAATAAAACAACTTAAACCTTGAAAATACTAAAAAAATGGTATATAATTTTTATTATTAAATTAAAGATGGGAGATTTTTATGTTTCAAAAATTAGAGGCAGTAGAAAAGAGATATGAAGAATTAAATAAAAAAATAGCAGATCCAGAGATAATTGCAAGAACTAGCGAATGGACTGGATATATGAAGGAACATGCAGAAATAGAAGAAGTTGTTCTTAAATATAAAGAATATAAGAAAGTATTGCAACAATTAGATGATGCGGAAGCTATGCTAAGTGATCCAGAAATGAAAGAATTGGCAGAAGAAGATATCAAATCAGCAAAAGAGCAAATTCCAAAATTAGAGGAAGAATTAAAAATATTATTAATTCCTAAAGATCCAGATGATGATAGAAATATCATATGTGAAATAAGAGGCGGTGCTGGTGGCGACGAAGCAGCATTGTTTGCAGGAACTTTATTTAGAATGTATTCTATGTATGCAGAAAGAAAACATTGGAAAATAGAAGTACTAAACGAAAATGAAACAGGTTTAGGTGGATACAAAGAAATTTCATTTATGGTAACCGGAAAGGGAGCATATAGCAGATTAAAATTTGAAAGTGGAGTTCACAGAGTACAAAGAGTTCCAGAAACAGAAGCAAGTGGAAGAATCCACACATCAACTGCTACTGTTGCAGTACTACCAGTGGTAGAAGATGTACAAATAGAAATAAATCCTGCAGATATAAAATTAGAAGTTTTTAGAGCTTCTGGTGCAGGAGGACAACACGTTAATAAAACATCTTCAGCAGTAAGGCTTATACACGTTCCTACAGGAATCGTTGCAGAATGCCAAACAGAAAGATCACAAACTCAAAATAGAGAATATGCTATGAAGTTGTTGAAATCAAGATTATATGAAAAAGAAAAACAAGAACAAGATTCAAAATTGGCAAAAGAAAGAAGAAGCCAAGTAGGAAGTGGAGATAGAAGCGAAAAAATACGTACTTATAATTACCCACAAGGAAGAATAACAGACCACAGAATAGGATTTAGCATATATCAAATGGAAGACTTTCTAAATGGCAACTTAGATGAAATGATTGATAATTTAACTGCAGCAGATAGAGCAGAAAAATTAAAAGGCTCTGAAGAAGAATAATAAAATAATTATTGCATATCTATAAAATAGAATTATTTTAAATTTAAATGATTTTTCTAAATATAGGTTTACAATAGATATGTCACAGTAAATATAAAAAAGGAAATACCGATGTG
>OCMB01000051.1_pt1 | contig 33266 bp, 36 predicted proteins | sample 1496101 | NCBI WGS metagenome assembly OCMB01 (sample SAMN01760949, study PRJEB22395) | human gut metagenome | reverse complement strand
CTTCTATAATATCGGTACCTACTTTTATTTGCATTGTGCTCTCCTTTATTTGTGTAATATAGAAATATAATTTGCTATATTTATTAGTGCAAGTACTATTAAACTTATAATAATCCACTTGTTTGATTTTTCATTTTTTTCTATATTTGCACTTTTGTATATTATGTCGTATTTTTGCTTTACTTTTTCAAATACCTTGTCCGTTTTTAAAGCTTTCTTCCAATATTTAGTTATTTCATTCCCCATATTGTTATTTGTGGTCTCTTCTATCCACACATTTTGCACAAATTGTATAAATTGCTCTTTTATATTATTGAATTTGTTATAATTTTTTGCTTCTTTATCTAGCTTATTTAAAAATATTTTTTTGTGCAATTCATAAATATAGTTATACAAATACTGTGTTTCATATATATGTGGTAATTTAGTGTAATTATCGGTATTTGCATCTGATGTAAGTAGCACTGTAGATGTGCTATTAAATGCAAATTTTGTATGTTTTCCTTGCTTTAATTCATAAATTAAATCTGTATTAATACTAGAATTATAATCCACTGGGTATACATTTGAATATTTATATAATTCTTTTTCCAGCAGTTCAATATTTGTATTATTTTCCCAGCATTCTTGCCCTATACACGCATATGAATAAATTACAAATTTATCTATATCTATATTTAATTCCTTTGCTTCTATATTATTTTCAGTTATTTCTTTTATTAGCTGGGGAATTCCTTTTACATTCTTATACGCATCTGCTTGAATCTTTATATTTTCGTATTCTTTTAACTTTGCAATACTAGAATTTATATTTCTAAACTTATAATTAAAGTTACATAAATCTTCTAATGTGCTATCTTCATCTAATGTAGTTTTTATATTTAAAAAGCAGATTCCTGTATTAAAGCAGATTATTTCTATTTTTCTGATATTGAAAAATATTCCATCATTTTTTGTTTTTCCTTGAATATCTTTTTTTATTTTATATTCAAACATTACACATGGATATTTTGCTAACAATACAGATTTCATGTTGTTATCAAATTGTTCCAATTGTTTCATTTTTTTGTTATTAAAATCAAAAGACCAAAACATATAATTTCTTATTTTAGGTAAAAAATATGTATACAAATCAAGATTTTTTTCTTGTTCAAACATTTTCAACTCGCAATTTTTATTGTGCAAAAGTTTTAACAAGTACTTATCATATTTTTTTTCATTTACTACATATGGGTATATAAAATATGTATATTGATATTTTATTTTTATTTCCATTTTTTCTCCTTTTGTTTATCATTTGGTATAATATCTAGCGTTTGCATCTTCTGATAAATGCCAACTTCCAATGAAATTTATAACCGTGTTATTATCTAGCGTTAAGCTTGGCTCTACCACAATATTGCCATTTTCATCTATTGCTCCCCATTTTTCATCCTTCTTTATTGCAGCATAGCCAGAATCATTTTGTTCTGTAGCGTCATCATAAATATAGTTTACTACAACTACTCCATCTTTATTTACATAGCCATATTTTCCATCTTTCTTCGACAAGAATAATGTATTATTTGTTAATATTTGAGTATTTTTCTTTTCCTCAAATTTAAAATTATAGTATTTATATTCGTTTCCTTGCCTTACTTTCATATATCCTTTATCTACATTTACTTCTGATATTATTCCTGATATTTTAACTTCTAAATTTCTGTTTATTATGTCGCTATCTATTTTCTCTGATGTATTTCCTTCTATAAAATCTGCATCTTTTCTGTATGTCAAAGAGTCATATTTAAAATCTAATTTTGTTTCTCCTTGTGAGTTTATAACTCCATATTTATCATTTTCTTTTGCAATGTAATAATCTGAGAAAACGTATTCCAAGCTTTGGTATTTAGCTTCTAATACAGTTTCTCCTGCATTATTTATTATTCCGAATTTTCCATTATTTTTTACTATTATTTTGTCGTTATTTATACTTGTAACATCATCTGCACTTACTGGTATCTCACTATTTTTTTCTGAATCATATATCATTAATTTATTTTCTTTCTTTACGATATATGTATTTTCTTCTTTTACATTCAAAATTTTGTCATATTCTACTGGCACTAATATTTTTTTGTTTGTACCAATTACGCCAACTTTTCCTTCAGAATTCTTTACTATGTAACCATCCTCATATTGAGAAGTTAATGCTGTTATATCTTCATATTCATTATTTATTATTACAGTACCAGTTTCACTTACCAATCCTTCTTTTCCATCTTTAATCGTAATTAATGTGTTTTTCACATTTAATAGTGGTTCTATAGAATCATATTGACAACTTAATAGTAGCTTTCCTGAAAAATCAATTAATCCGTATAAGCCATCTTTTTCTACTTTTAAGCAGCTTGTCGAATACCACACACTATTTTGTGAATCTTGATTTTGTATTGCTTCTACATTTTCATATTCCGAAAATAATGTTTTTCCATTTTTATCTATTGCCTTTGATTTATAAGTTTCATTATCATAATCAACATCATAAGTAACAACAAATACATCCTTTTCTTGATTTGGAATTACAATTATTTCATCATATACAGGACTTATAATGTCTTTCCCCTTTGAATCAATTACTCCCCATTTTCCATCTTGATATGTCGTGTAATATGCTAATGTTACGCCTTTTCCTGTCGTTTTTTGATCAGTATTTACAACTTTAACTACAATAATAATAAACATTATTATTACCAATATTGCAATTATTGTTGCAATTACTTTTTTTATGTTTAGTTTATGAGTACTATCTCCATTATATCTTCTGCCTTTGCTCATAAAATTTTACCTCTCTTTTAAATTATTTTTTTGCAATTATAATATATCATAAAACAAGGTAAAATTACAAGAAAAAAGAATAAATCCTGTAAAGATTTACTCTTTTATTATTTCTATTTCTTATTCACTCTAAATACAATTACGCTCATATCATCTTTTTCGTTTCCATAATCGTTGTCTCTAGATTCATTTAAAATTATGTCAGCTATTCTTTGTGCATCGTCTGTGCTTAAATCTTCTAGCAAGTATTTAATCCATAATTCCTTATTTGTAAATTCATTGCTAGATTCAATTACTCCATCAGTGCACATTACAATTATGTCACCGTCTTGTAGCTCATAATCGTACTCTACTAAGTCTATATTGCTTAATATCCCTGTTGGTAATGAGATTGATTTCAGTATTTCTGTGTTGCCATTCCTCTTTATGTAAGTTGGGCAAGCACCATTCTTAAAAAATTCCATTTTTCCATTATATAAATCTAATATGCTAACATCCAAAGTTGCATACATGTCTTCTTCTGTATTGTTTGATATTATTGAATTAATTAGCTTTAAAGCTACATCTTTGTTAAATCCTGTTTCTAGCAATCTTTCTAGCATTTTTATTGCTATTTTGCTACTTTTTCTAGCCTCTGGACCAGAGCCCATTCCATCACTCAAGGCTAGTAAATATTTGCCATCTTCTAATCTTGTTTGTATCGTTGTATCTCCAGAAATTACTGAACCAGCCTTTTTGGTTTTTGCAATTCCAACTTGCATTGTAAAATTATCTTCTGATGTAAACATAAACATACATGTGTCATCATCTTCTCTTAAGCCGCATTTTTGTTTTTGTAAAACCATTTTTTCGTTCATAACTTTGTTTAATATTCTTGCAATTTTCTTTGAAATACACTGCTTTCCATCCACAGTTTCACACACATTTGTGTATAAATTTATTATGTACCTTTTACTTTCTTCTTGTTTTATAGTTATGTCTTTTAAAATTATATCTTTTTCTTTTAATAAAAGCTTAATTTTTTCTTTTTGCTCTGCATATGGATTTTCTGTATCAACACTTATTTGTTCTGCCAAATTTGATATTGCTTCTGACACACCAGATAATTGAGTTGATACATTCTTTCTATTTTCTTCTAGCTTTTTCTTCCATATAAAATTCAATTTGCTAACCCTATAAGATGAATTTAAAATCCTTATTATTGAATCTATATCTGTTTTTACTGCAAAATCATCATTATCTTGATCTTTTGAATAGCCAATAATATAACTGTTATGATTTGCAAATATTTTTAATAAATCTTTTCTTGTTATAACTTCTTTCTGTAACAAAACTTCAAAAATATCTGATAATACATTATTTTCGTTATTGTATATGTCATCATATAATAAGTTTTCTTCTTGTCCTTCTAAATTATTTCTTAACTCATCTTCAAAAATATCTTGATTTATTTTTTCTTGTGATTCAACCTCTTCTGCTGTAACAGCTGCTGTTGCTGCTGTTTGATATTCCTTTGCAATTTGAGATATCGTATCAGACATATTATTTAATTTTTTTATTGTTTCTTTGTTTTCTTCTAAAGTTCTGCCTGTAGTTTCTGGCAATAACTTGTAATCTTCATTGTAATTGTATGCTTTTATTCCCACGTTTTTAGGTAATGCTAGTAAACCAAGTGAAGCTATTAGAATCTCTTGAAATCTTATTATTTCAATTGCATTTCCATTTGATATGTATGATAATATTATGTTTCCTATTATGAAACCAAATATTACTCCAACTTTTCCTAATTTATTTAATATTCCTGCTATCAATCCAGATAACGCATATGCTGCAATAAATGTTGAACTTTCACCAATTATAATTCCTAATGTAAGTCCTACAGTTAGCCCTCCTGTAGCTCCAACTAGCATTCCGTTTTTCCAGCCTAATACTAGAACAACCAATATGCTAAGTACATTTCTTATTGAAAACCCTAGAATGCTCAAATTTCCAAGCGCACTTATTGCTATTATTGCAATTATACTTGCTCCTATAACTTCCTCTATTGAAAATACTTTTTTTACTGTAAATTCTTTAAATACAATCAAAGCATTCACAAACACCTTATACATTATAAATGTAGATATAGCAAGCATAATGCTATATAACAAATCGTAAACATAAAATGTCTTAAATAGCATCTGAACAGCTTGTACTATAAATACAGAAATTGCAATATGTGCTCCAACTTTTTTCTTTTCATTTGACTCATAATCCTCCATTGCTTCAGCTGGCCTTTTTATAAGGATACATGCTAAAAATACTAGTATTGTAAATAAATATGTTAGTAGACTACTGCCTCCAAATTTTATTGTTGCCCCTAATAAAGATGATACGCAAACCATCATTACAGGCACTTCCGCACCAACCGCTGCTGCAATCATTGCAAAAACAAACGGCGCAATTGTGAGTAATGTTGAATCCCCTCCAGCCATTGCAACCATGAAACTAATCACATATATTATGCAATTTTGTAAACTAAATGTTCTTTTTAAAAATTCTCTCCCATCAAAACCCTTTTTATCTTGTGTATATTCAACTCCTTCTTCAAAAACATCTTGCGTGTTTTTTGATATATTTTGAAACATCCTTACCACCTCTTACTTTTTTACTTTTGTTCTTTAAAACTGCTTCACATTTTAATACATTTGATTTAATTTATTTGTCGTTTTAAATACAAAATTTAAAAAAGTTTTTTACATCTTGTGATATATTTTTATTATATTTTATTTATTTTTATTTAATTTCTTTTCATATAACAAATTATCTAGCTTATTTTATCTTATTTTGTTATAAATTACAATACGAAAAGCAATAAATTGCAGTAAAAGCATGCACTTTCTTTAATCAGTGCATGCTTTTAAATTTATTTTGTTACTTTTTCTGCAAAAGAATTGTTTACTATCTTCTCATATGGTGCTTCTTTCTCTAATTCTCCAGCTTCTTTCATTACTTCTTGTAATTTATCAAGTGCTTCTTTTTTTAGATATGGTGTTTCATTCCAAGCATCTATGTCTTTGTAAGATTGAACTGATTCTGCTAGCGCTTCTACAGTTGTGCTTGGGAAGAACTCTTTTATTTTTTCTGCTATTTCTTGTGCAGTATGCTCTTTTACCCATTTTTGACCTCTGTAAATAGCTCTAGTAAATCCTTCAACTGTTTCTTTATTGTTTTGTATATAACTTCTCTTTGCACAATATGCCGTATATGGTATTTCTCCTGCTTCTTTTCCTACTGATGCTACTACATAGCCCTTTCCTGCTGCTTCTGTCATTGATGCTGTTGGTTCAAATAGGGTTACATATTCTGCTGTACCTCCTGTGAAGGCTCCTGCCATCAAGTCGAATTTAATGCTATCGTCTAAAACTAAATCTGTTTGTGGGTTTATTCCATTTTGTTTAAGCACATATTCAAAAGTCATGTATGGCACTCCGCCTTTTCTCCCTGGTATTACTGTTTTTCCAATCAAATCTTTCCATGAAAAATTATCGGTTGGATTTTTACTTACTAAAAATGATCCATCTCTTTTTGTTAATTGTGCAAATACTTCCACATAATCTTCTTTTCCTTCATTGTATACGTATATAGCTGCTTCTGGTCCACAAAGGCCTATATCACTTTGACCTGCTAATATAGCAGTCATTACTTTATCTGCTCCTTGACCTGTTGTAATTTCTATTTCCATGTTTTCATCTGAAAAGTATCCGTTTGCGATTGCTAAATATTGAGGTGCATAAAATACAGAACGTGTTACTTCATTCAATTGAATTTTCTTTGTTTGTGCTACTTCTTCACCTTTATTACTTTTGACTATATAAACTACTATACCTGTTATTATAAGTACCACACATATTATGCCAATAATAATTTTCTTCATAAATCTACCTTCCTTTATTTAATTACAATTTTTTCTAACAACACTATGCTTTCGTACATTATGGCTGCTACTACTGCTAAAATAATTACACTAGTCATTACTAAATCTAATTGAAATACCTGCCCACCATATACTATTAAATAGCCAAGACCTCCTTTTGAAACTAAGAATTCTCCTGATATAACTCCTACTAAAGATAAACCTATATTTACTTTTAATGTATTAAAAAATGTTTGTAAGTTCGCTGGTATTATTATTTTCGTTAATATCTGCCATCTATTTGCATTAAAAGTTTGAGCCATTTTTATTTTTTCTTTGTCTGTATTGATAAATCCGTTTAGTATATCTAATATTGTTACTATTAAGGAGATTGCTAACGCCATTACTATAATAGCAGGCATTCCAGCTCCTACCCATATTATAATTATTGGCCCTAAAGCTACTTTTGGAAGGCTATTTAATATTACCAAAAATGGTTCAGAAACTTTTGAAATAAATGGGAACCACCACAAAATCATTGCTATAATTGTTCCCATCAGGCTTCCTAATGTAAATCCTACTAATGTTTCAATACATGTTATTTTTAAATGCTCTAATAAATTGTTAGAAGATAAATTAGCAAATGTTTTTACTATTCTAGAGGGCTGGCTGGTAATAAAGTTATCTATTTTTCCTAGTCGTGCCATCATTTCCCATAATCCTATGAGTACTACTACTATCATTACTTGTGTAAATATTATTTTTATTTTTTTTAATCTAATATCTTTTAAATATTTTCTTCTACTTGTTGAAACCTCTTTGATATCACTTTTTTTCATCATTCAGCTCCTTCCATAGCAAATTGAAATATTTACTAAATTTAGGACTTTCCCTACAGTTTAAAGGAGTTCTGTTATCCATTTCAAAGTCAATATCATGTATGCATTTTACAGTTGCAGGTCTTTTAGTTAATACTATTATTCTATCAGACATACTAATCGCTTCAGATATATCATGTGTTACCATTACTGCAGTAATCTTTTCATTTTTTAATATTTTATATATATCTTCTGTTACCATTAATCTGGTCTGATAATCTAAGGCTGAAAAAGCTTCATCCAGTAATAATATTTTTGGTTTAATTGCTAATGTACGTATTAATGCAACTCTTTGCCTCATGCCTCCCGACAGCTGTGTTGGGAATTTGTCCCTGAATTCATATAATTCATATTTTTTTAATAGTTCAATTGCATATTCTTTATTCTCTTTAGTTTTTGCGTTTTGAATTTCTAGTCCAAATAAAACATTACTAAAAATAGTTCTCCATTCTAATAAATTGTCTTTTTGCAGCATATATCCTACCTTTTTATCTATGTATATTTCTCCGGATGTTTTTTCTTCTAATCCTGAAATAATAGACAATAATGTAGATTTGCCACATCCGCTTGGTCCTATTATGCTAACAAACTCACCATTTTTTATTTCAAAATTAATATTATTTAATGCTTGTATTTCCCCATTTTTAGCTTGATATATTTTATTTATATTTTTTACTTGTAAAACGGTATCCTTCACAATATTTTTCACCCCAATAATGTTCATATTTATAAACTTTGCTAATTTATATAATATATTTTATGTGTATTTTAAAATTTGGTGTATGCTATTTCGATTTTATGTAACCATAAAAGGTTGTCCTTTACGGGCAACCTTTTGATTCAAACTACTAGCTATAAGTTTAGCATATTATATATTTTTATCATTAAATAGGGCATGTTTTTTATATTTTACTAATCAATTCCCACCTCCTTTTGCCATTTTAAATTAATATGGGATTAATTGGGCAGCTTTCGTACCTGCCACTTTTCTAAAGTGTTTATTTAAAATTATGTTTATCTTATGGGAAATTTTTAGACGCAAAATAATATTTTTATGTACAATTGTGAGAATTATTGTACAAAATAAGAAATTAAATTTTTTGAAAATTGTACAAATTTCTTTGATATGTGTTTTATAAAACTATAATTATATTAGCATGGAAGAGCCTCTATTTCAAGCTTTTTCGTAATCAAAAGTTTTACATTATTCCTTATTTTTATTTATTTCTTTTGCTTATTTATAAAAATACGTCATTTCTTGCTATTGATCTAAAATATTGCTTATTTTTGTTTTTTATTATATAATGTATTCATTAGTTAGAAAGAGAGTATAAAATATGGAAAGAATAGCAATTATAAGTGATGTTCATGGAAATAAAACAGCATTAGAAACTGTATTAGCAGATATTAAAGCTAGAGGTATCTCTAGAATTTTTTGTCTTGGTGACAGTGTTACAAAATGTGCTAACCCTGACGTAGTAGTTGATATATTAAGAAATAATTGTGAAGTGATTATCAAAGGTAATTGTGATGAAGCAATTTCTTGTAAAAACGGCTTAGACAAACGCTTTTGGTCTAGATTAAAAATTGGTGAAGAAAGAGCAGCCTATTTGCAATCTCTTCCAGTTATGCATGAATTTTATTTAAGTGGTAGGCTTGTGCGTTTATTCCATGCTTCTCCATATGATCTATCTTACATATACAATCCTATGTTTTCTAATTCCGAAACAAGATATTCTTCATATGAACTTTTTAGCCCAATGGATTTATTTGCAAACACCAGCTTTATTGGTAGAACTTCTGAAGATCCTATTCCTGATGTTGTAGGATATGGCCATATTCACACTCCTAATATAGTTAGATTTAAAAATAAAACTATATTTAATCCTGGAAGTGTTGGTGTTCCAATTGAAATGGAAAATATGGGTGACATAAATGACAAAACTAATCGCTTTTCTACTCCAGCATCATATAATATACTAGAAGGTGAGTTTAATTCTAAGTCTTTAGCTCCTTTTTCTATCACTCTTGTTAGAGTTCCTTACAATATTGAAAAAGAAATTAAAGATTTGCAAAATTCAGATATGCCTAGCAAAGATAAAATGATTTTTCACTTAAAGACAGCTAGTCCTAATTGTTAGACTAGTAAAACAAATGGAGGTTTTTATGGAAGAAGAACTGAGAATTGCTTCTGATATACTAAAAAATAATGGTCAAGAACATCTACTTGATTTTTATGATGAACTTACAGACATAGAGAAAAAGTCTCTTATTCAGCAGATTATTTCTACTGATTTTAATAAGATGAATTTATTACTAGAAAATTCGAAAAAAGATGATTCTATAAATCCAAACCGTATATCACCTATTCCTTATTCTATAAAGGCAAACTTCACTAATACAGAGGTTTCTAACTTTTATTCTATAGGTGAAAAATCACTAAGAAAAGGTGAAGTTGCAGTAATCACTTTGGCTGGTGGGCAAGGTACTAGACTAGGATATAAAGGTCCCAAAGGCTCTTATGAAATTGATGTACCTCCCAAAAAATCATTATTTGAATTTACTTGTGATAAGCTAATTGAAGCTTCTAAAAAATATGGCAGCTACCTTCCTTGGTACATAATGACTAGTCCTTCTAACGATAAAGAAACAAAAGCATTTTTTGAAAAGAAGAATTACTTTGGTTATCCAAGTAACAAAATATTTTTCTTCAAGCAAAATGTTTTACCAATTATAGATGTAAATGGTAAAGTAATATTAGATAATATCTACACCATAAAAGAGGCTTCAAATGGTAATGGAGATGTTTTTAAATCATTTAATACATATCATTTAGTTGAAACTCTGTTATTTCAAAATATAAAATGGATTTTCATCGCCGGAATCGACAATATTATTTTAGATATTATTGACCCTCTATTTCTAGGGTTAACTATTTCAAATGAAAGTAGTGTGGCTAGTAAATCTATTAGAAAGGTAGATATTAATTCACCAGAGTGGATTTTTGCTAATGTTGATAATAGACCTTGCATTATTTCTCCAAGTAATTTAACTGATGAAATGAATCAGCTGCAAGATAGTAATGGCAACTATTGTTATAATCAAATAAACATACTTGCTCATTTATTTAGCACAGATGCTTTTATAAAAATGATAAATGTAGACCTACCTTACCACAGAGCTTTTAAGAAAAATGATTTTATAAATAGTGAGGGAATGAAAGTTGTTCCATCTTTTCCAAACTCATTCAAGTTCGAGAAATTTATTTTCGACGCTTTTAAATTTTTTGATAACTTTACTTTGCTTGAAGTTAATGCTAACGATGAGTTTGCTCCTATAAAATCTTTTAGTGGTAATGCTACTCCAGAAACAGCATTAGAATTATACTTAAATAAAAAACATTCACATTTTTAGATGTGATTCATATATTATTATAAAATACTATATCATTACATATAGTATTTTATTTATTCTTCAAGTATTAAATACTTTATTTTTGAATATATTTCAATATAGAAAATGAAAGGATTTTTATGAATATGGAAAATATGGATATGTCTGAACTTATGAAATTATTATCTAAAATGGATAAGAAAGATTTAGAAAAAGGTTTATCGCAAGCTTCAAAAATATTAAATTCGCCTAAAGCAGATGAAATAATTAATCAAATAAAGAAAAATCAATCTAACTAATTACACAAATCTTTTAGAATGGTGGGGATTTTATGGAAGATAACATGTCTGATATGATGAAAAATTTAAGTAGTATGCTTGGTGGTAAGGAAATACCTAATAATGTTAAAGATATGCTTAATAGTGTGATAAATAATTCTTCTAAGTCTACCTCGAATGCTGATTCATCTGCCAACGCAAATAATAATGATTTTTCTAATATTGATATTAATACAATTTTAAAAATGCAACAAATAATGAAAAGCATTAATAGTGAACAGTCAAGTTCTCGTGTTAATTTGCTCCGTTCATTAAAGCCCTATTTAAATCCTAATAGGCAAGATAAAGTAGAACAATATATTCAGCTATTTAACATGGAAAAAGTTTTTGAAATGATGAATCATGACGGTGGTGGAAAGAAATGATTTATAATTACCCATACTTTGGATTTCCTAGTTATATGCAACATATGGGATCTCCTCCACCTCCAAAATCTATTCCTCGTAAAAACACTCCAAATAGTGGATATGGGTTCAAACCCAAGCCATCTTCAAATCATTTCATTCCAAAAGCTCAAAATAACCTTGCGTCTTCTAAAAGCGAACAAAAACCATTCTTTAATCTTTTCGGTATAAACTTATATTTTGATGACATATTATTAATTTGTTTAATCTTTTTCTTGTATAATGAAAAGATTGATGATAATTATTTGCTTCTTGCACTTGTTTTGTTATTACTAAGTTAAACATATACTTAAAAAACTGAATTGAGTATTTATTCAATTCAGTTTATTTTTATTCTATAACCATATTACAGTCTTTATCCAAGTATGCATATGTTTTTATTTCTTCTTTGTTTATCTCGTCTCTTTCAATTTCTTTTACCACATTTGATATTCTTATTTGTTGAGATTCTATAGAAGATGCTGCAATCATAGCATCGTTATTTCCCTTTGCTCCAGCATGCGCTAGACCCCTTAGTGCGCCTAGCACAACAATATTTTCACTTGCGATTACTTCTGCTCCATCGTTTACATCACCCAGTATTACAAGGCTTCCTTCAAATTCAATTCTTTGACCAGATCTTAGTGCTCCTTTATGAAACTTTGTTTCTGAAGTTGCTATATCTTTATTAAAAGTTTTTTTAATTCCATGTAATCCTAATATTCTAGGACTGTCAAAAAACACTTTTACATTTATATTTTTATTAATTTCTTCCTGTATTTGGTCAATTTCTTTGTTCTTCAAAACCTTACCTGTTACGGTAATTGGAGTATCATCTTCTTTATATAACTTTTTTAATTCTACTAGCTTTTGATTAAGCTCTTGCATTATCTCATCTTGTTCTGCATTCTCATCAATCTTTATTACTATGCTATCTTTCTTTGTGTTAATTGTAATACAGTTCTTCATTTTTAACCCCTTTTCTAGTTTATAATTTCTACGCTTGGTATAGCTGTTGTATCTTCTGTAACTTGGGTTGTGTTCATTCCAAAATATTGTGCTATTATTTCCTTTGCAACTTCGGCTGTATAGCCTCCATGTCCACCATTTCTTACAAATACCACTATTGCTATTTCGGGATCATCAAATGGAGCAAAACCTACAAACCATGCATTTGTTTTTCCTTCAATTCCTGTTTGAGCAGAACCTGTTTTTCCTCCAACCTCTATGTCGAAATCTTTAAATGTACTATAAGCAGTTCCTCCAGATTCACTGGTAACACCTCTCATACCTTCTAAAACAGCATTAATATTTTCTTGGCTGAAATTAAGTTCTTCTGTATCATCTTCTGTTAAGCCTAATTTTTCATTCACATAACTTTCATATTCATTTCTTGGCACTTCACTACCATCAGCATTAACAATTGATTTTACAATAGTTACATCTATCTTCTTTCCGCCATTTGCAACCATTGCAACATATTTTGCCATCTGTAAAGGAGTAAAAGTATTATAACTTTGTCCAATTGCAGCAGATAAAGTTTCCCCTAAATACCACTGCCTGTTTTCTTCAACTGCTCTTTGGCTACTTGCTAAATTTCCGTTTGCCTCTCCGTTTAGCTCTATTCCTGTTTTATGCCCCAGACCTAAATAATAAGCATATTTTGCTAACGTATCTATCCCTATTCTTTTTCCAACTTCATAAAAGAAATAGTTACATGAATGCTGTATAGCTTGCGAAACATTTAATCTTCCATGCCCAGAATGGTAGCTTGTATAATACCAGCATACTGGATGGTGCGCATATGGATAAACACCAGTATCATTTATTTTTTCTGTAGTAGTAATAGCCCCAGTTTCCAATCCTGCTAGTGCAGTTACCATTTTAAATGTTGAACCAGGTGAATAATTCATGGATATAGCCTTATTCTCTAATGGCTTAGTTTCGCCATTTATATAATAATTCCATGTATTTGTATCTATACCATTTGCAAAATCCGAAGGGTTATAATCAGGATAACTTGCCATTGCAATTACTTCTCCAGTTTTCACATTCAAAACCACTGCCGACCCCGCGTCTGCTCCATAAACTCTACCAAAGCCTCCACTAGCTATTTTTTCTATATTAGCCTTAAGAGCTTCTTCCGTTATTGCTTGTAACTTAGAATCTATCGTTAATATTATGTCAGAGCCAGCAACAGCTTCTTTTGAAATATACTCATCTGTTGTAGTTCCATTTACATCCATGTCTATTTGCTTCACGCCATTGGTGCCCTTTAAATATTTCTCAAAAATATATTCTATACCAGACTTTCCAACCATATCATTTTGGTCATATCTGCTATCATATTCTTTAAGTTCACTATCTTCTATCATTCCAATTCTTCCGATTACATGTGAAGCCGTATTTCCTAGTGTATACACTCTTTTAGAATTTTCAGTTATTGTTGCTCCTGGGAATTTAGAATTTTGCTCTGTTATCTGATTCATGCTATTTAAACTTATATTTTTGGCAATTTGTATAGACTTTGTATTGCTATACCCTTTATATGATATCTCGTATCTTATTGCCATTATTTTTCTGGCATCTTCTACATTATCTGTAGATATTTTATATTTATCTTTAAAATAGTTAAAAGTTTCTTCCGCACTCGCATTTTCATCTATATTATTAGCCTTTTTCCATTTTTTCTGGCTATCTTCGCTTTCCAACTTAAATCTGTATGGATTTATGTCTACCAAAAAATTGTCTACATATGTATCTCCATTTGCATTTAGTATGTTGATTAAATTTAATATTGTATTATTTAAAGTTTCATTATCTATCTTTGTTTTATATAACTCCACTGAAGATTGTGTATCAACTGTAGCAAGCTTTACACCAGAACTATCTTTAATATTTCCTCTATCTGCTTCAAGAATACTTTCCCTTGTTAGCTTTGTATTAGATGTTTGCCTGTATTCTTCTCCATTAACAATTTGAAGGTTGAATAATTGTGCTAATAATACTATTCCTATTATATACACTAATATTGTTAATATATTGTATCTTGCTTTTTCATTTTCTTTTCTAGCTTTCAAAAATTCAACTACTCCTTTCTAAAAAAATCTTGTTAACATTACTTTATCTTCAAATATATTTTCTAAATAATATCCTGCTTTCTTCATTAATGGATATAATATTATAGTTAATAAAGAATTAAAAATAATTTCTACTAATAAAATTTTTAAAAAACTAAATATTTCAAACACTGCATCTGTCCTTAATATGTTAAATACATAAATAACACTTTCAAATATAAAAGTAGTGCTTATCACCATAAGCATAATTGTAAATCTACTATCTTTAGAAAAATTTTTGCTTAGTATTTCTGCTAAAGCACCTACTATACCTAACACTAAGCCTGTTATTCCAACGCTTTTTCCTAGTACTATATCCAAATAAATACCAAAAACAACGCCCATCGCTAGTCCCACTTTTCTTTTTACAAATAAGCCAATGAATAATACCAAAATAACATATAAATTTGGCATGATTCCATCTATATTAAACCATGTAAAAAAGTTTGACTGTAGAAAATATATTAGAAAAAAGCTTAATATTAAGCATAATATAGCTACCGTTTTTTTCACACTATCACTCTTTCTATTAATTTGTTATAACTAATACCGTTTCTATTTTATTAAAGTTAACCGCTGGTTCCACCATTGCATATCTGTTGGTTAAATTTTTAGTATTATTTATTTCTTTTATAGTTCCTATAATTATTCCTTTTGGATATATTCCTCCAAGCCCAGAGGTTTCTATTCTATCGCCTTCCAATAGTGAAGCCGATGTTGGAATATATGTTGCTTTTAGCATTTTTTTATTATCTAAAGTTCCTCTTACTATTATATTATCTCTTGAAGATCCAACCACGCTACTTACAGCACTTGATGTATCTAGTAGTGTTTGAACTTTAGCTGTTGAACCTGTTACAGATATTACATGACCAACAAGTCCCTCATTTGCAATAACTGCCATATCTACCTTTATTCCATCATTTGCTCCAACATTTATTACTAATATATCACTATAATTGCTGGTATCTTTGTTTATTATATATGCTGGTACTGTAGAGTATTCTGTGTATTTATCTTTTAAATTTACATATTCTTTTAAAGTTTCATTTTCCGATTTTATTATTTCTAATTCTCTTAGTGATTTTTCTAATTCACTATTTTTTTCTTTTAATTTCTCGTTTTCTTCTTTTAATGTTGTTATATCTGAAAAGAATGTGCTATTTCCTTGTATTTTATTTTTTATATAGACTAAACCGTTTTGTACAGGCATAACGAAAGAACCTAAAGCTCCTCCTATGTGCGAAAAGTTTTCTATATTTATATTTGATAAAATTACAATAATTATTAGTATTACAATTGTAATTACAACTCCGATAACTCCATTCTTTTTCTTTTTATACATTAATATTCTCCTTATTTTATCTTCTTCTATTTATTAATGCAGATCTTAATTTTTCCATGTCTTCTATAATCTTACCTGTTCCATTTGCAACACAATCTAAAGGTCTATCTGCTATATATGTTGGTATTTCTGTTTTTTGTGATATTAAAGCATCAATGTTCTTTATCAAAGCTCCTCCACCTGCTAATGTAATTCCTCTTTCTACAATATCTGACGCTAATTCAGGTGGTGTTTTTTCTAATGTAGCTTTAACTAAGTCTATTATTTTCTCTATTTCTGGCGCAATAGCTGCTTGAACCTCTGTGGCAGTAATAGTTTTGTTTTCAGGTAATCCTGTAGTTAATTCTCTGCCTCTTATCTCCATAGTTTTTTCTGTTGTTGGAAGAGTTGCGCAACCTAATTCTATTTTTACTTGTTCAGCTAGCGCACTTCCTATTGCTAGATTCAAATTATTTTTAATATAATTTATAATTGCTTCATCTATCTCATCGCCAGCAATTTTTATTGAATCGCTTACAACTATTCCACCTAAAGATATTACAGCTACTTCTGTAGTTCCTCCACCTATATCTACAATCATATTTCCTGTAGGCTCAACTACCTCTAAGCCCGCACCAATTGCTGCTGCCATTGGCTCTTCTATTAGATATACTTCTCTTGCCCCAGCTTGAGAAACAGCTTCTTCTACAGCTCTTTCCTCAACTTCAGTAATTCCAGATGGAACTCCTACCACTACCCTTGGTCTTCCTGCATTATATCTCTTGCAAGCCTTTGTTATTAATTCTTTAATTAATAATTGCGTTGCAGTAAAATCTGCGATTACTCCATCTTTCATTGGTCTAACCGCTCTTATTTGCTCCGGCGTTCTACCAATCATTTCCTTTGCTTCATTCCCAGTTGCTACTATTTCATTATTTTTTCTATCTATTGCAACCACTGAAGGTTCATTTAATATTATTCCTTTACCTTTTATACTAATTAATATATTAGAAGTTCCCAAATCCATTCCAATATCTTTTGAGCCAAAAGAAAACCAACCCATCTCTAACAATCCTTTCCATTTCAATGTATTCTTGTATTATTAACATATGTGTATATACTTTTATATTTGCCATCACCCATTACTATATGATCTAGCAATTCTATTCCAAACATCTCTGCTGCTTCTTTTACCTTAATTGTAGTATCTATATCTTCCTTGCTTGGTGTAGGATCTCCACTTGGGTGATTATGTACTAAAATTATCTTTGGTGCTCCCATTTTTATCGGTTCGGATAATATACTCTTTATATCTATTATTGCCGAATTTGTTCCTCCATATGAAATATCTAAAATTTTTATTAAAATATTTTTAGAATTTAATATTAGCTCTTTTATTTTCTCTCTTTTTTCAAATTTTAATTCCTCTATCAACAGATTGGCAACAACTTGTGGATTATTTATCTGTACTCTCGTTAAATCCATCGGTTTAGTAATCCTTTTAGCTAATTCACACACTGCTTTCAGCTGTATTGCTTTTACTTTGCCAATTCCTTTTATTTGCATAAATTCTTCTATCGATACATCTTGTAAAAACCTCATATCATTGTTTTTGTCTTTGGTGCCTTTTATGCTTAGCACCTCTTGTGCCAGCTGTATAGATGTTTTTTCTTTCGTTCCAGCTTTTATTATTATTGCTAACAGTTCAGAATTGGATAACCCCTGAACTCCATACATTTCTGCCTTTTCATATGGTCTTTCTGACGTAGGCAATTCCTTTATTTTCATAGAATTCCTTTCCGCCCTATTTAAATACTATAATGCTTTTTTGTATATCAGCATTGATATAATAACCCCTATAATGCTAGCTATATTAATTTTAAATACTATTCCAAAAGTTAATCTTACCACATTCAAATTAAATGTTATTGGCTCTGCTAGTCCAAATTCTTGGCCATAAGAAAGCCACCATAAAAAATTAACTCCTGATGTTAGTTCACCTATTAATCCCCCAATTACTAATCCTGCTAGTAAAAATATTATACATACCCATGTGCTTTTTCCCTTCATTTTTTCCTCCGTTTCCTTACGGAATATACCTATTCCATACCGTTGTATTATATCTTGAAAATCGTTTTTTTTCAATAGTATATGGTATTTTTATTTTATTTGTGATATTATTAGCTTTATCAATAACTTTTCTACGTTTTAGCAATATTATATAATAATATTACCATAAATTGTTCATTTAATTTATGAATATTTAGTAGTATAATTAAGTTAGATATTTTTGAAAGGTCGATATTTTTATATGAAATTTGAAAAAATTAATAAAGATAAGATTAAAGTTACTTTGGATAATGAAGATTTAATAAAAAATTGTATTGATTTGCACTCTTTCATGTCTAATTCTGAGGAATCTCATTCTTTATTTTTAGATGTATTAGAGAAAGCTGAAAAGGATTATGGTTTTTCTACTGAAAATTATAACTTGAAGGTAGAAACTCTTGCCTTATCAGACGGAAATTTTATTTTAACTATCACTAGGACCCTTGAGTCTGATTTGCAAAATCGAGCTCCTAGAAAAAAATTGCGTGTTACTAGAAAGAAACATAATGAAAAGATTGCTGTTGCAATTTACAAATTCAATACTTTTGATGATTTTTGCAATTTGACGCAATCTTTAAACACTAGTACTTTGATAGATACAGATGATATTTGTAGTGATTCTATATTATATTCTTATAACAATAATTACTATTTGATACTTGATAATATACATATTAGTACTAATGCAAATAGTTTGCTTGCTATGCTAACTGAATTTTCTACATATGTAAGCTCTTCTAATTCATACATATCTAAATTACATGAGAACGGTAATTTAATTTTTAAAAGCAGAGCTATACAAAACTGCGAAAAATTTTTTATTAAATAACTATGTATAAAAGGGAAATTTCTTTTTTTGAAATTTCCCTTTTGCTATATTTAATATACATAATTTTGTGGATCTTGTGCTATTCCGTTTACTCTTACTTCAAAATGTAGGTGATTACCTGTAGATAAACCTGTAGAACCTACTCTTGCTATTAATTGTCCTTGTGATACATATTCACCAGCACTAACACATAAGCTATCGCAATGGCCATATAATGTTTGTACACCATTTCCATGCGAAATTATTATATAATTTCCATAGCCTCCACCATAGCCATATGAAGCTGTAGTTACAGTTCCTGACGCAGCTGCGTATATTGCAGTTCCTCTATCTGCTGCTAAATCTATTCCTTTATGATTGTCTCTACTTCTCCATCCAAATCTAGAAGATATTTGTTTTACACTTGATACTGGTTTTATTAGTGTAATTCCTAAATTTACAACACTTCCTGTGTTGTTCATTCCTTTCACCCCTATACCAGAACTTCCACTGCTTTTTTGTACAACCACTTTTACCTTTTTCTTGTACAAGCTATTTACACTATCTTCTACTTCTGAAAATTCTGCTAGCTTAGTATCATATTTCTCTTCTATTGTTAATTTATCTACATTATCACTATCTTTTTCTTTAAGCTTATCTATAACCTCTTCTGCATTCTCGAAAGTTCCAAAATAGCTTTTTTCTTCTCCATCATTTAACAAAGCATAATATCTAAAATATGTTGTTCCATTGCTAATTACACTATTGTATATTTCATCATCGTTAGTAGCAACATCTTTTTTTAACATACATAGTTTGTATTCTGGCATATTTTCAATTTGTATAAATGCTACGTTTTGATTATCACCTTGTTGCATATATTCATTTATTCTTGATTGTAATTTGCTCTTATCCCTTGTATACCCTATAAATTCACCATTTAAAGTTACACTATAAGTTGGTTTATATATATATAACGTTAAACCTGTTACCATTACTGCTGCAATTGCTATTATAACTATCAATTTTATTGAAGTTCTAATATGCGAGGCACATTTCTTTAATATATTTATAGCGGTTCACTCCCATCATATTTTTGTTATATTCTATAACATTTATCAAATATGGACAAGTGTACCATCAACTATTTTGGATTATTATTGTTGATTATTTCATATTATGCTCATATAATATTTCTTTTTCTCTTAATATTTCTCTTTTTCTTATTTATTCATTTTATTGTAATTCTGTTTTTACTTTTTCAATTTCCATTTCTGTAGCTTGAGCCGCTGGTTTATAGTATCCTTTTGTTTGTGCTATTTTAAATAGTTCATATTGAAAGCTTTCATCATTATTTCTTATTTGCTGAATTGTTTGCCTTAATTGCATATTTTCAGCTTCTGATATAACTCCTTGATACGTTGTTAATTCCGCTTTCACACCATCTAATATATCATTCACCATTGTTTTTTCATCCATAAAATTCCCTCCTTAATTATTTAAAAATGACATAAGTTTTTGTTTTGTATTTAACGCATCTTGAGCTGACTTTGTAAATATTTGTTTTATTTGTGGGTCAACTGCCTGTGATGCATATGCATTTAATTTTTGATATGAAGTTTCATGCGCTCCTATTAAATGCCTTAAATTTTGCAATTCTACTTGACTTAAATTTGCCATATTTATCCTTCCTTTCTTCTCAATATAATAATATTATTTACTATTTTTTCGTATTTATACTTTTTAATTTGAACATTTTTAAACAAAAAACAAATTGCTAAACTTTCGTCTAACAATTTGTTTTTTACTATTGGATTATTTCTAGCCCTGCAAATTTAGCCATTAATCGCTTGTGACCAGCTTTATCAAAAGTTATATCTACTTTTGCATCTTCGCCTTCTTTTTCTATATAGTTTATTACACCCTCGCCAAATTTTTTGTGATATATTCTTTGACCAGCTTGATATTTTTCTATATCCACACTGTCGGATTCTTTGCTTTTTTGTTTTATTGAATTTAAAAAGCTTTCTGCAGTTCTAAATTGGTATCCCCCTTCATTTTCTCCTGTTTTTGCTGCAATTGTTGTGGTTATCTCGTTATTATCTACCTTATATGTTTTTACTGATTGCCCTTTGCCATAGCTCCATCTGTATCCTGTATCTTCATAATTTGTTTTGCTCTTTGCTGTAACAGCTTCTTGATAACCTTCTAGTAATTCATCAGGTATTTCTTCTACAAATCTAGATATTGAATTATAGCTTGTTGAACCAAATATTGTTCTATGTTTAGCGCAAGTTAAATACAAGTACTGCTTAGCCCTTGTTATTCCTACATAGAATAATCTTCTTTCTTCTTCTAAAGCTTTAGGCTCCCCTATAGATTTATATCCAGGGAATATTCCCTCTTCCATTCCAACTAAGAATACTACTGGGAATTCTAAGCCTTTTGCACTATGTAAAGTCATTAACGTTACTTTGTCATCAGATTCCTCCATTCCATCTATATCACTTGAAAGTGTTATTCCCTCCAAGAATTCTGGCAATGTGTTTTCTGCAGATTCTTCTTCAAATTCTATTGCAACAGTTAAAAATTCCTCTAGGTTTTCTATTCTTGTTTCAGCCTCAACACTTCCTTCTTGTTCTAGTGCTTTTGTATAGCCTGTTGTTTTTAGTGTTTCTTTAATTAAATCTGATATTTTAAATTCATTCTTCTTGTTTTTTAAGCTTTCTATCTGTTCTATGAATTCTCTCGAATTTATGTATACCCTATTCAAATCATAATCAGCTGCATTTTTTATAATTTCGTACATTGAAGTTCCAGAGCTCTCTGAAATCTCCTGTATTTTTTCTAAACTTGTTTTTCCAATTCCTCTTTTAGGTTCATTTATTATTCTTTTCAAAGAAAGGTTATCTGATGAATTTTGAATCAATCTTAAATAAGCGATTATATCCTTTATTTCTTTTCTTTCATAGAATTTTAATCCTCCTATGATTTTATATGGAATATCTTCTCTTCTTAGAATATCCTCAATTGCTCTTGATTGAGCATTCATTCTGTACAATATGCTAAAATCGGAATTTTTGTAGTACTCTTCTCTTTTCAAATGAGCAATCTGTTCAACCACATAAGATGCTTCGTCATACTCATCTTCACCACAATAAATACAAGGTAAATTTCCTTCATCATTTTGCGTCCATAGCTTTTTATCAAACTTGCTTTCATTGTGTTCTATTACTGCATTTGCGGCTTTCAATATATTTCCAGTACATCTATAATTCTGTTCCAATTTTATTATTTTTGTTCCAGGAAAGTCTTTTTCAAAGTTCAATATGTTAGATATATCCGCCCCTCTAAAGCTATATATTCCCTGGTCATTATCGCCAACAGCTGTAACATTTCCATATTTTGAGGCAATCAATGATACAAGCGTGAATTGTGATTTATTAGTATCCTGATACTCATCTACTAAAACGTATCTAAATTTTTCTGTGTAATAATCTAATACATCAGGATTTTCTGTTAAAATTTTAATTGTGAAATTTATTATATCATCAAAATCTATTGCATTATTCTCTTTTAATTTTTTCTGATATAAAGCATATAATTCAGCAATTTTTTCTCTTCTAAAATCCCCAGCATATTTTATTCCATACTCACTAGGTTCTAGCATTTCGTTTTTTCCATTACTTATTTCAGAAAGTACTGATCTATCAGTAAAAATTTTATCATCAGCTTGAGCTACTTTTATACATTCTTTTATAAGTGTTTTTTGATCAGAAGTATCAAATATAACAAAATCGCTTCTAAAGCCTATTCTATCAATATATCTTCTTAATATTTTTACACATATAGAATGGAAAGTTCCCATCCATATGTCTTTCGCAGCATCTCCTACTAATTTTTCTACTCTTTCTTTCATCTCATTAGCAGCTTTATTAGTAAAAGTGATCGCTAATATATTCCAAGGCTTTACACCTGTTGACATTAAGTACGAAATTTTATGTGTTAACACTTTGGTTTTTCCACTTCCAGCTCCTGCTATTACTAAGCAAGGGCCTTCTGTTGCCAAAACAGCTTCCTTTTGTTTATCATTTAATCCATTTATAATCTCTTCTTGTTCCATTGATTTCTCCTTTGGTAGTCATTTAATATTGGTGCCATTATATATTCTATAGCTTAAAAAGTCAATATTTTTAAAAACACTTGTTCTATATTTTATTAGCTATATTTTTTAATACTTCATAAATTTCTTTTGCACAATTTCTGTATACTTGCAATGTGTATCCCCATGGATCTTTTATATCTTTATCGGAAATATCTTTACCATAAGCATATTCTTTCATCGTAAAAACTTTATTTGCTAGCTGAGGATATATACTTGTTATAGTTAGCTTGTGCATATATGTTGCACATAAGATAATATCCATTTTTTCAATTTTGCTATCTCGTATATTTGTAGCTCTATGGTTTAGTATATCTACATCATACAATTCCTTAGCAGCTTCTATTGCCTCATCTGTAGCATACGCTCCTGTTTCAGCATAAATTCCTGCAGAGCATACTTCTACATTCTCAATCCCTTTATCTTTCAATATTTTTTTAAACATTCCTTCTGCCATTGCGCTTCTACAAATATTCCCTGTACATATAAACATTACTTTTTTCATCTTATCACCTGTATTAGTATATCAAAAACATTATTTCAATACAAGCGTTTAAATGCTAATTGCTAATAATCCTAATATAAATCCTATTGTATTTCCCAAAGTGCTTGCATTGCCTGAATATAGCTTATTTGATTCTGGTATTAATTCACCCGAAACGATGTACAGCATTGCTCCTGCAGCAAAACTTAAACATATTGCTATTATTCCTTCTGAGATTCCTCCTATCAATTTTCCTATTAGCGCTCCTAAACCAGTAGTTACCCCTGAAAGTACAACATAATACAACACTTTTGCTGGCGGCATTCCTCCATTTTTCATTGGCACTGCCATGGAGATACCTTCTGGTAGATTCTAAAGTAGACATTCAATTTTGAACTGCTCTAATTTATTGAGTAGTTCGTCCCTAATTTAATTTTTCTTAAAATTTTCCTCTTTAATCTATTCAAATTTTTCGAATAGTTCAATATTATTTAACTTTTTAAAATTAAATAATAAATCCACCTGTTTATCCTGATGTATTTCTATTCTGTTAATAAGTACTCTCATAATTTCTGGAGTTGGTTTTTCAAGTTTTAGAAACTCTTTTACAAGTCTTTCTATCTCACTATCATTATCATCGGTGCACTCCTCTGCTTCTTTTTTTAGATCTATGTACTCTATTTCTTTATCCTTTTCAGCCTTTTTTAATTTTTCCAAAAGTCTTTCATACATTTCTTCACTAAGTTTGTTATTTAGCTTATCAATATACATTTTATCAATATTATTATTTATGAGTTCTATTTCTTTCTCTATTTTGTACAACATTTTTTTGTAATCATATTTTGTTTTACTATTTTTAATATTTAACATAATCTTTTTATTGTCAATTTCAGCAAATAGTTTTCTTATATAATCAATTATCTGTTTTTCTAATCGTTCATAATTAAAGCCGTGAGATGTACATAAATTAAACTTTGAATTTCTACGGTAATTATTGCATATCATATCTAATCTGCCATTTTTTCTTGTTCTTACTCCAATCTTGTGCTTACACTCATAGCATACTAACAATCCCTCTAATAAAAAATGATGTTTTTTTTCGTTTCTGTCATATTTTTGCATTATTTCCATTTTTTGCACTCTGTCAAAAACATTTTTATCAATAATTGCTTCATGTGTATTTTCTACTATTTGCCATTGTTCCTCTGGATTTGCTCGAAGTTTCCTATTTTTATAGCTTATCCTACTTCTTTTATTTTGTATTGTAACTCCGATATATGCTTTGTTTTGTAGTATTAGTTTGACAGTTTTATTTTCCCAAAATGTTACTTTGTTATATCTAATTTGAGTTGCAGTTGGAATATTATTGTTATTTAGGTAATCTCTTATTATGCCTATATTATTGCCAGTTAATGCCATATTAAAAATAGTTCTAACAATTTTCGCTTCTGCATCACAAATAATCAAATGATTCTTATCTTTTGGATCTTTCATATATCCCAAAGGTGTTTTTCCTCCAACCCATTTTCCTTGTTTTTGCATAGTGTGCAATGCTGTTTTTATTTTTTTAGATAAATCCTTTGAATACATATCATTTAATATTGATTTAAAAGGTGCAATATCATTATTTCCATTGTTTGTAGCAAAAGTATCTATGTTATCCGTTACAGAAACATATCTAACATTATTTTCTGGAAACCACTTTTCTATATATTCTCCTGTTTCTATATAATCACGACCAAGACGAGATAAATCCTTTGTTACAACCATATTCACCTTACCTAATTCTATATCTCTAATCATTCGCTTAAAATCTGGTCTATTAAAATTTGTTCCTGATACTTTCGCTTTCATCATATCCTTTATCTATATCTTCTTTTGAAAGTCTAATATATATTGCAACCTTGTATATTTTTCTCTTTATTTTTTCAAGCATTTATCCTCCTTCCCATGCTTGATAAAAACAATTTGAATTCAATTTTAATTATATCTATTTTTCTTTTTAATACAATGTTCAACATATTTATTTTTTATATTATTTTGTGCTAACTATTTTGAATTCAAATTTTAGGTTTTTTTAGATCTTATTTTTCTTAATAGTGGAATATTTTTCTAACTGACTAATTAAGAAGTATGATATTATTTTTTCTAACTCATCACCTTTTTCATCAAACTGCACATTAATTTTAAATAAATCGCTCATCTTTCCTCCTGTGATTCTAAATGATTTATTCAATATATATGCTTAATAAATTCTATTATTCTGGCTTTAAACATATATATTGTTAATGTGAAGAGTTAAAATTTGAAGGACACATAACTATACTTTCATTTTATTTTAATAAGCATATAAACCACCTCTCCTTCTTTATTTATATTGGCAAATTTTAAAATCCCTCTATTATATATACATTGGTTTACTTTAAATTTTTCTACCCTAATTTTTAAATTTCTTTAAAAAATTTATTTTTATACAATGTCTATATACCGTTGACTCAAAAATCGCAACTTAATTTCGAAATAATTTTAATTTGCCTCCTATTATATATACTTACATTTTTACAAGAAAAACCGACCCTATTATTAATTTTTCATAAATTTTTCACTAAATAGAACTTGGGTAGGAATATGATAGCTTACGCTCTCATACACCTACCCTCTTTAGTTAAGTTTGTCCTAAAAATCGACATAACACTTGAAATAACTTGATTTAATCATTTAAAAAATGTCCTATTTTTAAAGCTTCAAAACTACTAAAAAAGTACATTTTAGACTCATATGTTTTTTATTATCTATACTTGATTTTTATAGAATTTTTTTACAATTTATTTTTAAGAATATTCTTTTTAATAAGTATTGGTAGTTCTCCAAAAGAGTTTTTTCATTTTAGAACAACCTTATCATTATTTTATAATCCGTAATTATTTATTATATCCTTACTACAATCAATAACATATTTAAGAAAATTCTTTCTAGCAATATTCGAACCAAAAAAACCAGAATTAGGATTTATGTCTATAACTATATTTTTATTTTCTTTATTTATAATATCTGCTGAGTATGTCTCAATTTGAAGTGAATTTGTTATCTTTCTAAATAATTCCATTAATTGCTTATTTTTTATAATCTTATTATTATCATATACTATATTATTGATACAATACAACTTCATTTCTTTTCCGCCAGTTATAATCTTCTCACAATAAAAATCACTAATATTAAATTTAGAAAAAAATTTAACTAATGTATTTTCAGAGTATGCTATAAGATTAATTCCTACATGAGAATTTTCTTTACAAAAAATAGGATACTGTATTTTATTTAAGCCATTAATAGTAACTATTTCCGGAATATCTATATTATTTTTACTTAATACTTGTTGCACTTCTAATTTAGTGTAATCATGTAAGAAAAAATTTTTATTTATAAAATAACAATTTTTGTTTTTTAAGGCTGATATAACCTTATTATTTAACGATAAATTGCATAAAAAGTAAATCATATGATTATTGAAATTATATTTTTCCATTGCATCTAGGTTTAAATCTTCTATATAATAAATATTTGTAGGTATATAACTTTCATCTTTTAGCTTTATATAACTATAATAATATTTGTCTTGTTTAGATATTAAAATATCTAGTTGTAATTCATTAACTATTTTCTCTATTTTAGGCTTTATTTCATTCCATGTATCTTTTAAATTTTGATATGCTAATCGTTCTTCGACTTTATCTATTTCAAACCACTCTGTTTTTTCTTTATCTTTTTCAGCAATTTTTTTATTTGTTCGTCCTGTATCTATTCCGATAAAAAAATGATTTTCTACATCTTCACCTCCTGAGCTTTTATATCTTATTATACTTATTTCCTCTCCAAGTATTTCAACTTCATGTCCAGTTTCCTCTATTGTTTCTCTCTTTGCACAATCCTTTATTGTTTCCATTTCTTCTAAATGTCCTTTTGGGAAAGAGTAATCACCCTTTCTTAATACTAATGCAATCTTCTTTTCTTTCATATTTATTAAAATACAACCTGCTTTTTTTACTATATTCATAACTTTCTCCTACTCTTAAAATTTTTATAAAATTAAATCTGCTTCTTTATCCTGCGCTTGTCTTTCTTTTTGCTTTATATAGTCTATAAATTCTTTAAAAGACTGTTCATTTAATTCTGTTGATGCCACACCATTAAAAGACCACCCAACTTCCGATAATAAGCAGCCATTTTCGCTATGCCAATGTTCAATTCGCTTTTTATCCTTTTCCATATCTAAAGGTGTTATTCTTTGTAGTCTAACAGAATTAGGAGTTATTACCTCTGCTAATTCTGCGTTTGGAAAATGGTCTTTTATAATATGCCACTCTACTGGACTATGTACTGCATCTAAAATAAAATTTTCATTTTTGTTTATACCCGATAATATAAATTCTGTTATTTTTTTAGGATCTTTTTCATATTCTTTCCTGTACCAATTTGCCCAATCATCTCTACCTGTTTTGGCTTTATAAATTCTTGCTAACTCCTGCTTTTTAGAAAATACTTTAAATCCAAATTTAGGAGGTATAGTATTACAGAAATAGCTTTTTCCTGCTCCGTGTAGTCCGGTTATTCCTATTAACATTATCTTTCCATCTCCAATTCTTTTAATTTTAATTCAGTTTTAAATTGTTCTAGTTGTCTAAGTATGCTACTTTCATTTGTATTCATTTTGTTTAGTCTTCTTTCAATTTCAGCTATCCTATTAGCAATATTATTTTTACATTGCTCAAAGCTGTGTTTTCTACCAAATTTTAAAGCTTCTTCAAAACTATTAAAATTACTATTAAAATGTTTATTATCATATAATAATATAGGATTATTAATAATATTTCCTCTTTCATATACTTCTATTTGAACTCCCTTTTTCTCTTGTTCTTTTGCTGTTTTGGGAAATTGAATATATCTTTTATCATGCGACTGCAAGGTTATAAATCTACCAATTCCTGTTGCTTCTTTCATAAGTATATATCTTTCAAAACAAGATAATATTGATTCTTCTCTACAAGTTGCCAATAATCTTATTATTATTTTATAGCATTTAGGTGATGCAATTAATTGATCTACTATTTCTGCTGAATTTAGCGTTCCTTCTCTAATAAAGTCGTACCCACCTAATATACTATCTTCTATCAGTAGTCCCATTACCTTTCCTGTCGCTTTATCTGTAATATCTGCATATTTATCCGGCTGTTCATTTGCTATTTGTTTTGCATTTGGATATAATCCTCTATATGTGTCTCCATCTAATATTACTGGATTTACTCCTATTTTTTGAAAATCTAATCTGCTTTTGATAACTATTCCACTTTTTCCAGCTCCAGGTTGCCCACCAGTTAATATAGCTATTGGTGTTCTATTATCGGCAGGAGTATGATTATCGAGTACTAAATTCTTTGCATCTTTATAAAATTCATAAAATTCACATTCGGTAAGTCCTGTTATTTCTTTAATATCTTTCATAATAACCTCTAATTCAACAATTTCTTTATTTTCTCTCCATATTCACTTACTACTTTATCAACTAAAGAATTATCTCCCAAATAAATTCTTTCTCTTTCTTTAATTAACTTGTGAGCCAATTCTTTATCATTCTTTAATTCCAATCCAATGTATAATGAAATCATTTCTATTGCTACTTCTGTTTTAACATTATTAAAGTTTGAATTAAGCATTGCTTTTCTCCTTTTCATCTTTTTCCAATGTTAGCATTCTTTGCACATAAGCTAAGCAATTTGTTTGTTGCACATTTGGTATTGAATTATATCTGTCTAAATTCTCTCTTAGTTCCTTTAAATAGTTTTTAGAATGCATATTATTCCAGAATTCTAACCAATTACTTATATCTCTTATATTTCCTATTGGACTAAAACCTTGAGCTGCTAAAAATCCACACAAACTTATGTCTCCATTAGGCAATATAATTAATGCTCTTTGACCAGCCTTGCAACCTTTAGTAAAATTAAATGGCAACTTTAATCTATATGTTATTTGTTCATTTTCATTCAAATAATGACCAATAATATATTTTCCTTTTAATTCATCTTTTAACTGATTTCTTACATAATCATAATCTTGTTTCGACAATGTATTATCTGTAAGTAAACTTCCTCTTCCAGATTCAATAAATCTTCTAATCATCAAATGTGTCTGATTTTCGTTTAATTGTTTTGCTAACTTTATCACGTCTTCCATATTAGATTTCATTATAACAGCATTTATTCTAACTTTTATCCCCTTTTTTTCTAGATTTTTTATTCCTTCTATTGCTTTTTTATAATTTCCTTCTCCTCTTATAGCATCGTGAGCTTTTTCGGTTCCATCTATACTTACTACTGCTTTATTTAATCCCGCTAATTTTAGTTTCTCTGAAACATCCTTAGTTGCTAATGTTCCATTAGTACCTATTGATGTATATAATCCAAGTTGATGTGCCAATGAAATAAAATCATATATTCTCTTATGTACTAAAGGCTCACCACCAGTAAATCTTATTTCTTGCATTCCTGCTTTAGAAAATTCAATAATTAAATTAAATATTTCTTCATCAGTTAATTGATTTGGTAATCTAGTTCCTGAATTATTTAAGCAGTGTTTACATCTTAAATTACATTCATGTGTTATCTCTATATAAGCAATATCAGCAAAGCTAAAGTGATTTTCAGCTATATTATTGTTTTTTGTAAATTTTATCACAGGTTTTTCTTTTAGTTCTTTGGTGCAGGAATCTGTTGGAAACATTCCTTCTTCTAAAATTTTCTTTGTTTCACTTTTGTCTAAATATTCTCTTTGTCCGTTTTTTAAATTTAGTAGTGTTGAGCCAAAAATTTCTTCTCTCATATTAATATTGTACTCTATCATTTTACTTTCCTCCTTAGTTAAAAATTATATCATACTCATTGATAAAAATAAACATATTTACATAATTTTTACTATGAATAACTTATTGAAAAAATAAAATATTTCGAAATATACTTCTTTTGATATAAAAATTACTTTATTCTTTCCATATATCACTATAATTCAAGAGTATTCTATCTACCATATATTATTTTTCAACTTCTTTCCATTCCCTTAAATAATCACCTATAACATCTCTAAATTCTATTTCTAACCTGTCTTTACTCTTATCATAACAAATTTGCAATAACTCCAATTTTATTAACTTGTTATCATAAAAACCAAACTCAATCTTTTTCTCTCTAATTAATTGATTCATAGTATCACTAAAAATTTTCATATCTTTTTCTGTTTTATTGCTCTTTTTCATTATTACCTCCTTACCCGTTGCTTAACGTCATATTGTCACAAACATCGGGGTAAAATCAATATAAATTGTAAAAAAAGGTGGTATAAATTATGGCTGTCAGGAAATTAAATAATAATTTAAATGTAATTGGAGAGAATTTAAGAAATTATAGAAAAGAAAAACATTTATCTCAAGCTGATTTGACAATGGAATTAAATTTACTCGGAATAAATCTTCATAAAAATGATGTTTATATGATTGAAAATAATAAAAGAAGTGTCAAAGATTATGAAGTATGGGGTTTTATAAAAGTACTTAATATATCTTATGATGAATTATTTGCTGGCATTGAAGATAAATTAGAAAGTTAAATTTTTTACTTTCTATATAAATAAAATAAAAAAATCCTCCTCTTATTATTATTTATAATATTAATATTTATATTATTTTCTTTGACATTTTTATCAATACCCTATTGTTTTTTTATACAATAGGGTATTGATTTTTTTGTATATAGGGTATGTATTATTTAATACATAGGGTCATTTTTTTACATAAATATAGTTACTGAGTCCTTGTTCTCTCTCTATTATAAATCCACAACATAAATGTGTCTGGATATAACTACTTGTTGTTCATTTCTTATTAATTTCGCATAAATATATCCTAAACTTTGTAGGTGTGAAATCCATCTACTAACTGTTTCATTACTTACATTATATAAGTTAGCAAAATATCTATTTTGTGCATGACAATATCCGTTTTTATTACTGAGTGCTGTTAATTCTCCATAAAGTATCTTTTCAGCTGGTTTTAAATTTCTATCATATCTAACTTTTGCAGGTATTATTGCATAGTAATTTGCTCTATTTTTTCGTTCATATCATTCCTCCATTTCTTATATGTTTAATTCTCATTATTTTACATTTTAAGCCATTTTTTGTTTCAAATTATATAAATTTATTAGTTCTAAAATATTCGAATTCAAATCGTTTCTCAAGCATATTTCAATTGGTGTCTACTTTGGAATCTACCTTCTGGAATATCATGTATGCAGATTGCTATTGCTAGTGAATACCCCAAAGTGATAGACGCTTCAAAGCCTGAGCCTATCGCTAAACCTTCTGGAAAGTTATGTAGTGCTAGCCCTATCGATACTATTATTCCTGTTTTTAATAAACTATTTTTCACAAATTTCCTTTTTCTATCATTGGCATTAAACTTTTTTTCTACTAAACAATCGCACAATATCATACAAACTATTCCTAAAATAATTCCAATTATTGCATTAATTGTTGACGATATTTTTAAAGCCTCTGGAATCAAGTCAAAACTTAGTATCGCGGTCATTAGGCCAGATGCAAATGATAAAATAAAACTTAAAAATTTGTTAGATGGATTTTTAAATTTAATTCCTATTATTCCTCCTATGGTTGTTCCAAATGTTCCAAAGAATAATCCTACTAGCGTTGTTTTTAAAATTTCGTTCATAACAAAACTCCTCAAAATAAATTTATTACATTTTATTTTAAAGAGTTTTACTTTATTCAAGACTATTTCAAATAATATTTTAATTATAACATTATTTCCAAAATATAAATATTTTATACATTTATTATTTTAATGTTTCCAAAAAAGATTCCTATTTTATATAAAAATAGAAGTTCTAATATCTTAGAACTTCTTATAATATTATTTGTTTTCTGAATCATTATTTTTATCTAGTTTTTTGCTTATTTCTGTTGTGTTTCTGCAGATTATAAGCACTACTAAAAATAGTTCATATCCAATTCTTGCAATTAAGTTTCCAACAACTAGATATACTATAAATGCTAAGAAACTTGTAGATATTACTGAGAATGATGATAATGTTATAAACATTGCTATTATTAAGTATAATATTTTCAATATGTTCTCAATAACCATTTTCTTAAATGTTAGGAAATCATACATCCATCCTAAAAATCCTGTGTAGTTTCCTTCATTTTTCTTAGATAAAAATGTAAAATACAACACTATTCCACCAACAATGGCTAATACTAATGATATAATAATCCATACAGCATTTCCTTCTGAGAATAGTGATGGTGTTGAGCTATAGCTCCTTGCATATCCACTTGATACCATAAAAAAACCCCTTTCATTATTTTTCTATAAAATATCATAATTTTTTATAATTTTCAACATTTTTAGAAAAATCATTTAAATTTAAATGTAGGTTTGTCAAACATATGTCACACTTTATTGATAAATATAGTGTTTGATATG
>OCMB01000046.1_pt1 | contig 36358 bp, 34 predicted proteins | sample 1496101 | NCBI WGS metagenome assembly OCMB01 (sample SAMN01760949, study PRJEB22395) | human gut metagenome | reverse complement strand
ATGGCTATTCTCTCCGGAAATACCGACTTGCTTGACAAGGCGAAGCTGGAGAAGAGGATTGCTTCTCTGGAGGGTGAGCGCAAATCGTTCAACAGGGGCAAACGTGATTCGGAACTGAAACTGAAGTCAAAGTCAGAAGAGCTGGACGGCAATCGGACTATACTCAAAGGCATGACAGCGGATTACGACAAGTTTATGAGTCAGGCGAAGAAGGACAAGGACGGGAATATACTCAATCTCATCACCCTTAACGGTCTCGAGTCCAATAATCTGGAAGTGATAGGCAAACAGCTTCAAAGGATGGCAAAAACGGAAAGGACAGATGGGGAATACAAGGAAATAGGTGCAATTTATGGATTCCCTATCAAGGTCGTGAGCGAGACAAGCTTTGAGAGCGGTCTTCCCTTCGTTGATAACCGCTTTGTTGTTGAGGGGCATTACAAGTATCAGTACAACAACGGACATCTCGCCAAGTCAGACCCGATAGCTGCGGCAAACAACTTTGTTAATGCTCTGCAGAAGATACAAGGGTACATTGAACAGTATGATTCAAGATGCAGGACACTGGAGAAGGAGATACCGCAACTGCAGGAAATTGCTTCCAAGGTCTGGAAGAGAGAAGATGAACTGAAAGGTCTGAAGACAGAACTGGCTTCATTGGATAGAAAGATACAACTGGAACTGGCACCACCGCAGCTGGCTCCAGAAAAGGAAGAGACGAACCCTGCAGCAACACTGCCTATGAATGAACGCGAGAGAGCTCATCAGCCGCCACAACGAGTATGTGCAAACTATCGATTCTGATACCTTACTATATATAGGGGCATCTTTGTTTCTTTGAAAGAGACAAAGGTGTCCCTATCTTTTTTTATAAACATCAAAAATATATACGTATTATGTCAAGAAACAAGAAAACATCAGAGTCGTTATTCCAGTTCATGAACCTCCTCATCGCCCTGTTGCTGAAGAACGGGCAATACCGCACCATGTTGCATTACAAGGCAACCCTTAATAGCTTTAAGCGATACCGGGACAATAAGGATATTGCCCTAAGAGAGATAGATGCAGAAGTGATGCGCTCGTATGAGGCTTACCTGCATCATACGGCAGGGGTATGCAAAAACACCAGTTCCTTCTATCTCCGCATCCTCCGTTCCACCTACAACAAAGCTGTGGCAAAGGGACTGACGCCACAGCAGCATCCCTTCACGGATGTCTATACCGGCATTGCCCCAACCCGCAAGAGAGCCATACCTGCTGAATCTGTCAGCCAGATCAAGCATTTGGAGTCGGTCAAGGATCTCACTCCCAAAGAAGAGATGGCAAGAGATACATTTCTGATGAGTTTCTATCTGCGTGGTATCTCATTCATCGATCTGGCTCATCTTCGCAAATCCGATCTCAAGGACGGTTATCTCCATTACACCCGAAGTAAGACAGGTCAACGCCTCACCATCCGATGGGAGAAGGAGATGCAGGAGGTGTTGGAAAAGTATCAGGCGCAGACCGCCTCCTCACCTTATCTCTTCCCTTTCCTTGTTGATGCTGGAAACAAAAGCCATGACAAAACTATTGACAAAAAGCAGGAAGAGGTGCGCCTGTATCACAATGCAGAATCCCGTATCTCCTACCATCTCAGGAAGTTTGGTGCTAAGATAGGAATCAAGGGCAAGCTCACTCTCTATGTTGCCCGCCATTCCTGGGCAACGGCGGCAAGAGACAACAATGTCTCTATCTCCGTCATCAGCGAGGCATTGGGACATGACTCCGAAACCACCACACAAATCTATCTCCGCTCCATCAAAAGTTCAGAAGTGGATGATGCCAACGCCAAAATACTGGCAGTCCTATAAGCTACAAAAAGTATAAAAAGAGGGATTTTTGTAAAATGAACCAAAATGAACCAATTTTTCTGAATCTTTACATAAGAGATACAGAATCTCCCTGCAAAAATACAAAAATTGTTGGAAACTAGCAAATTATGCGTGTTAAAAAATTAATATCATTCTACAAAAATCAACATTTTTTCACCGTTCTTTCTACTCACAATTCCCTAAGTCGTTGATTGAAAGAAAGTTTTCGGTTTTTCTGTATCTCTTATGTAGAGACACAGAGTAACAACATCGAAAACGAACTAATTTCAGTTAAGAGATGGACGTGACAAAAATAGAGAATCAGGCTTCGGCCCCTCAGATGGGGGACGACGGCGAAGCCGTGCTTAAAAATCCCCAAAATGAGGCATTTGGACATGAAAATGAGCCAAAAATGCCCGATGATGCAGGTTGGTATGTCGCTGTCGTAAGGTGCAACTGTGAGAACACCATAGGCAAAACTCTTGAACTTTACTTCCAAAGACATAAGATTTGGTTTGAATATTGGGTTCCTATGCAAAGAATGGTAGTCATTGACAAACGAAGCAACAAGCGAAGGATAAAGGAGAAGGTGCTCCTTACCACCTTTATCTTCTGCCATGTTAGCCCCGACCATCTTGACACTATCCGTTTCCGCTCCGATGTCTATAAGATGCTCACCATGCCAGGCCATCGTGAAATCTACCGCCTCAGTGACAAAGAAGTGGAAGATTATCGCCGCCTTGTAGAAAACCCAGACCTTCCAGTCACTCCTTGCTCTGGTCCTTTACGCAAAGGACAGAGAGTAAGAATCACCGAGGGTAAAATGGCAGGCTTGGAAGCATACGTGCAACGTCTATCTGGTAAGAAAGCCATCATCGGCAATGAAATCAAGTACATCAGTGGTGCAACCATTGAGATTGATAGAACATTCTTAGAAGCCATAGAATAGAAAAAACTATTTTAATGTTTAACGAACGCTATTTTTCCAACTTGCATAATATGATTATTCCTTTGTATGGGTTTAATCACTATCATAGTGCAAGTAATTGCGAAGAAAATACAGAAGGATTTATTGGAAGAGACTCCATTATAGACAAACTTTCTGCTTGGCTGGATGCCCCGAAGGGTAAAACTGTGTATTCTGGTGCTTATCTCATCACAGGCTATCGTGGAATGGGAAAAAGTTCGTTTGTGCATAAGGCTGTTGCTAAACTTAGTCCTAAGCCACATGGATTTATTGAGAAAATAAGGAGATTTGGAAAGCCAAAATATGTAACTGTTACTGTCAATGTTGGCAACGAGTTGCTTACAACCAAAGAACTTTTGGGAATGGTTTGCAAAGTTGCAGCCAAAAAGTTTGAGGAGGAAGCGACAGGCTCTAAACTTACAAAGCCAATACCCCAGATTTCAAATTTTTTACTCCCAATATTTTTATGGCTCTTTATTGTTGCTATCATGGTATATTGGCTTTTTCATGTTCCAACAGTACATTTTGGCTTGCTTGATTATCTTATAGGTCCTACATTAAAGTCCTGGTCTATTTATACCATTGGTATATTAGGTGTCTTGTCAAGCGGTTGGTTAACCAATCGTATTCTTTTAGCATTATGGCATCTTACAAAAATGGATTATTTTATTACCATCAATCAAGTCAAACATTATTGGCATTATCTTATTGAACGTATAGATGCGGATATTGCATTAAATACGGAGACCGGAACCTCACCTAAGAATCCTATCCATGAGTTAGGTATGTATTTCAAGTTCGGAAAGAACGTGTCATACCCTATTGCAGATGTCCCAGAAATGCAAGAAATGCTAGTGGCTCTTCTTGATTTGATAAACAATTTATATCGGGGAAACTTGCATTTTATCTTCATCATCGATGAATTGGATAAAATATCGCCAAAGGATGAGGATAGCAAGCAGATGCCAGAATACAATACAGGCAACAGCTTTAATGGTGAAAGCAGCAATCGCAGTCGCCAAAGAGCTTTAGGTGAGTTGCTTGCCAATATGAAGTACTTCATTTCCAGTTCAAAAGCGAAATTCGTCTTTGTTGCAGGGTATGATATGTATGAAGAGACTCTCTCCGACATCTCTAATCGAGAGTTCAATATTCATAGCATATTCAATGGCCATATCAATGTCAGCAGTTTCTTTAGAAGAACTACCATTATAGTGGCGTTGAGTCTATGATAGAGCAATACTTATGCCAACTGCTGATAGGTGGCAAGACACAATCAAAAGATGGAAAAGTCTCTTTACGAGATTATACAGATTATTGTAGGAAAGAATGGAAGAAGCAAGCCGTTACCGAGGAAAGATGCCAAACATACGAGCATATCTTGGAGCGTAGAATTGTATTCCTGCATAATTTCTTGACCTATTTGGTATATATGAGCAATGGTTCGCCAAAGAAGCTTGCCATTTATATAGAGAAGTATGTAAGAACACAAGAGCGAATAACAGAAAAGATTGAACGTGACAAAGTTTTGGGTAATGGTTACGACATTCATTTTGGCAAAGAAGCCAGTAAGTATTACCTATTCTTTGACAGTCGCAACGTACAGAGAATATGTTTTGTCAACTATTTGCTGTATCCTATGATTCAGAACTTGGTTGACAAGTCAAATATCTACAATGACAAGCTGTTGGTATCAACCTCCTTTATGTTGTCCAACTTGTACAAGTTCCACAAGTCAGGTTTTTCAATGCGGAATCTTGAATACATGCCAGAACTTCTTGACATCAACAAGATGCCAGAGTTGCGAGATTTCATTGGTGGCATCGTTGAATTTATGACACAAACGCACATAGACGAGACTGTGATGAATCTGTACAAGTATAAGTTCCCTATGCATTTGTCAGAGGAAATCACTTTCTATTCCAAGACCTCAGAAGAAATCTCGTACTTGTTCAACTTCTCTCATGACGAACTACTTTCTGTAAAGAGCCTTTATCTTCGCCAGTTAGAACATTATAGCCAAAAGCACGAGGCTAAGGCTACAGCCAGTCTACATCACACTTTAGGTGACATTTACATGTTGGAAGAAGACTATGAATTGGCTATATACGAGTATCAAGAAGCATTGTCTGCTTTGTATCGTCAACAAAAGCACAAGAAAGATATTTCTCTTTCTTTGACAGAAATGGAACCATCCCGAATGCTGTTTATGATTCGCCTGTCTTTGAAATTAGGCTTAGCTTACGAAAAGCGCAAAACATACGACACTGCATATTTGACATATGCCCAGTTAACAGAGAAAATACGGAAGTACTCTATCTGTAAGGATACATACGACAAAGCACTTCTATTTGATACAATCCGTATTACTTATCTTGCTCCATTGGCAAAGTTATTTGTCAAGGAAAAGATGGACTTGGGAGGTTTTACGAAATTAGATGTAGAGCAAGCAGAAATTGATTTCAAGAAGGTTATTTGCTCTGCGAAAGACAAAAAATCCTTATTGGTGATAGATTTTTATTCCAAACTTGGTGACATCATGTATTACAGAAATGTTTCTGAAGCAGGAGTACTCTATATGCCATGTGCTGCATGTCGATATTATGGGAAGGCTATCGATACAGCAATACATGATTTGATTTTTGATGGAAGAAGTGTAACAGTCAAAGCAAGTAAATCCATTGTTTTTTTAGAGATTCTGCTAAATAAGGATCCAAAGAGAAACCTCATCACTTTTGGCAATATTCCATTGAAGATTGTCACAAAATCATTTGTTGGCATAGCAAACAGTTTATTAGGATGCTCGCAAGAATCGCTTGGTAAAGATTATGAAGAAAAGTTGGATTCTTTCTTTGAAAATCTCCATCATCTTGCAGAGGAATACGCCAAAAATGAAGAAACAAGAGGTGTCAAGCACACCATCACTGTTAGTTTTGATAGCAATTTAAGTTGTTTTATGAAGTCCATGCTCTATTATTGGTGTGCAGCCATGATGTATGAGTTGATAGGCGAATATAAGTCTGCCCATAGTATCTATTGTCAAATGTTAGATGACATACAAATCATGCTTCCTGCATCAGGTGTCAAGGCAAGTGATGGAATTTTGGATTTTTGCAAGTGCATAGTTGTTAAGTCTATTCAGGACTCATATAAACATTATGGGCATATCAACGCAACAGAGATAGATTTGTTTAAGCGGATGTTGGGTAGAAATCTTATCACAGAAATCAGTCTTGATGATTTGAGCAATTCGCCAGATATAGAGATTGTTTTGTATAAGTTTTACCATATTTGCTTCCTGTCTGGTAGAAAATCAATCATCATGAATGTGTTGTACCATACACTTACCGCTCGCCAATTAGGTTGTGACAAAATCATCAGTTCTTTGGTACAGAACATCCAGAACTTACGATTCAAAGAAGAATCCAACGAGCAAATTCTCTTTATGTTGATGCAGTCCTTCCGAAAAGCGTTTGAAAAGGGAGTACATAACTTAATAGATACTTTGCAGATAATAGATAAATATCTGTATGATGCTAACAATAATGTCATTATCGAACAACTGAATTTGAACATCTTCAAAGACACGAACACTTCTGATACAGACAAACGCTTCCAATTCTTAATATATCTCATCACTGATAGTCTTTTCTGTTTGAATAAGGCTACAGACATTCTATCCCCACTCTATAGTACAACATTATATACTAATATGTATATAGGAGAATGCTATGAACGAGAATTTGTATGGAATCATCTTTTAATAGTCTTGCGTGAAATCTTGTACTATATGCAAAGCAATGACAAGCAAGCATTCATGAAAGACTTCCAACAAAGATATAAACATAAGTTTGATGAATTACAGATTTCATCTATGTTCGCCCATATAGAGGTGCTCATAGGTGGATGCAATACATATAGAGAGCTATTAACAAAGCAAAAAGAAACAGGAAAAAGTCCAGTGGAAATCATATACGACAAGATTTGCCCAAGCAGCCATAGATACTTAACAAGTTCCTATTTGATAGGCAATGCTGTTGACTATTATCATAAAGCTGTAGAGATGCACACTGGTGGAAAGGCCTATAAGGAAATGGCAAGCACCTTGTATTTCTTAGAAGACGACCTTTTCAACAACTCTTGTTACTTCAAGTTCGCCACAGAAATATATTGTCTGAACAATGGGTATATACAAGATAAAATAAATATGCTTGAAAAGACATACTATCGCAACAAGGCTCTTTTCAATATAGACAACTATTTAAATGATAAGAATTATGCAAAATAAAAGGTTTGGGTGTTTTTCATTTGGTACCTGGGGTATTGGTCTATTAGGTCTTATTGGAAGTCTTATCTTTTACTCGGTAAAGGATGATAACATCTATAAAATTCTCTGTGCCAATAAGTTTTTATTAATCTTTCTCTTCCTTTTTGTAATAGGAGTAATTTCTTCTTATTGTTATATATATAGCAGTAAGAAAGATGTTATACTTACCAAAGAGGAAATCATGGATTGTATAACGAAAACAATCAACGAGAAAACACAGATAAAGATAGACGAAAGTGTCGTTTCACGAGTAGAAGCAAAATTAGAAGATATCCAAAAGCAACATTCTGTTTTTGAAACCACTTTGTATGAAAAATTAGAGAATGTTTTCTTCACCAAGAATTCTAACATGAAATTTTTGCAAGACATGGCTGCTTCAATAAGTAATAAAGATAATGCTTGGACTAATGAGCAAATTGAGATATTCTTGAAATGTATGGAATCTATCTGTACTATGATGAAGAAGGAGTAATTAAATAGAATATTAAGGTCGTATAGTAAGTAAGATTAGTAGAATTTAATAGATAGCATTATGGCAAATCCAAAATTAGATTTTTTCCGTTTCAAGTTGAAACATAAGTCTGGTGCAAACAAGACTTTTAGAGAATTCATGTTAGAATCTGGCAAATGTACAAGCAGAGATTCTGACTCAAGAATATTCGGTAAATTATTCGAATATTTTATGAATGAGCTAAAAACTGATTTTGCCAAAAACGATTCTATCAAGAAAGTCATGACTTTGATTAGCAACAAAGGAAGGCGCATAATCAATAAACATTGGGATGAACGTCCAATGCCTGAACTTGCTAAAAACATTATTGCAGGTGTTGTTAATGGAGGTACATACGGAAAAGAACGAATCGTGACAAAGTTAAGCAAGAAGGATGAGTCTAACAACTTGGCTGTAGATCAACCTGTATTGCAATATTACTACATTTTCTTGTATCTTCCTGTTGACCATAATGAAGGCTTTATGATGATACATACTGATAGTGCAGAAGAATCTATATCAAACTTTGCAAGAAATTATATTGCCAAGTTGTTCAGTATAGGTGATTATCAAAAGCCGACCATGAGGATATTCGCTCCAAAGTGTTTTCAAGATGAATATAGACATGGAGCTATTGTGAAAAGTATGTCTTTTCAGACAACATACGTGGATAATCAAATAGAAGATGAAAATCCGATAAAGGATGTAATGGGCGACTATGATGTCAAAATAAACATAACTCCAAAAGGCGACGGAGATAAAGGCTTAGGTGTAATGGATAGTATAAGAAATTATCTCAAACAGCGTTTCTTTGGGGCTGAAAATTACAAAAAGCAATTAGGGGATTTCGATAAGTGTACTGTCAAAACTGAAAATAAAGAGACCAAAACAAGTAAGACTTTTGATTGGAATCTGAAAGATTCAGAACTCACCCCAGTTGTATATCTTGATGGTAAAGTTGCAATCAATGATGATGGCACTGTAAATCTTGCAGCATTAGATAGATACTGTAAGAATTTGTTTGAAGACCAGATTTTAAGAGAATTAAGACCCGACAAATATGTTGACTGAGTGGATTAAGGCAATGCTGATATTTGCAAGAAATGGGTATCGTGCCATGACTATGGATGTGAATAATCAAAAGTTTTCTAAAACATCCATATTAGGATATCATGCTTTCTTCTTGATTATATCATTTGTTTGCGTAATCTTCTTACCAAAGGGAATAAGTGGAGACTTTATTGATTACATAAAGGACATATTTGCTATATTTATAGGTTTCTTTATAACAGCCTTAACTATGATTTATGACAAGTTAAATATAGCAAAGGTTCCTACTCAAAAAGTTATTGACAGATTGCCTGCAGACAAAAGACCTTCATCAGAGGACATCATTAGAATAAAGCAAGAACGCAATTATGCCATTCGATTCTTCTATTCTATAGGCTTCAATATCCTTTTTGCATCATTGGCTTTGTTTCTACTGATTCTCAATATATTTTGGAATGAGTTTTTCTCAATGGATATATCCAAGTATCAGCTAATTGACAAGATTGAAGACTTGACCAAAGACTCTATTTTGTTAGGAGGTCATATAGTTATTCTATTCATATATAGGCTGTTTGTCATATTATTGATAGTTAAGGTTTTCTTCTATACAGTTTATATGATAACAAGCTTATTGCAAGTATTAATCTCAAAGAAAAAAATATGAATTTTAAAGAAGCATATATAGATAAGGTGATTTGCCATAGATTTAGCTTAGACAAACAGAAATGTTTGATAAATCATAAAGACATGGATATGGAAAAGTTGGACCAGTCTTTTTTGAAAGACTTCTTTGTTAAGCCCTTTAATCGTGAAAAGGTCCAGTATTCTTTTGCCCATTCTATAGATTTGAAATATAATATAGTTTATAATACTATCATAGATATTTTTAATGGTGGTGATTTCATAGAAAACTCTATATCCATCTTTAAATATTTAGACAGTGTTTCCACTTTGCCAACCATAAAGGATGGGGACATCTTTATCATAAAAATAGAGGATGTTTTAGATGATGTCACATATTGTGAGGCTATAGGTATCTTCAAGATTGAGACCAAAAATGAATTTATAGAAACTACTGTTGACTCTTCTGGCAACATGAATGTTTCCGTAAAAACAGGGTATACATCGCAAAAAATAGATAAGGCATGTTTGATTGTCTTCACAGAAGACATGCCTGTCGGTTTCATAATTGACAAATCTAAGGATTCTAAATTTTGGAGACAAGACTTTTTGGGTATGGAAGCAAAGGCAACTCCCTATAGCCAGTCCAAAGCTCTTGTTGGTTTGATGGAAAACTTTGTTAAGGACAAGTTGGCTAAATATTCAACCATTTCGAAATCTGCACAAGTTGAACTTGTGAACAACTATACTGAATTGGTATCAAAATCAGAAAGCTTGGATATTAAAGATTTACAAGCCAAAGTATTTCAAGACAAGAAAGTTCTGAGTATGTTTGAGGAATACCGCAAGATATATGAAGAACGTGAGAATGTCAATCTTGAAACACGTTTGGACGTTGACAAAACGGCTTTGAATATTCCTCGAAAGTTGCGTAAGATAAAACTGGATGATACAGTAGAGTTGTGCTTAATGAAAACAGGAGATTTCATTGAGCGTGGCTTTGATGAAAACAAAGGCCGAAAGTATTACAAGATATATTTTTCAAAAGAGAAATAAAATTTAGCGGGAAATAAAATATGGATAAATTAGAAGATGTTCGATTGAATAAAATAGAGGAACAGATAGAAAATGAACAACGAAGTGTTAAATACGATATTCGTGAGTTTACCATAGAATACTATGTTGATAAATATAGTAAGGGTGTAGATAAGGATAAAAATGAATTATACGTTCCTGAATACCAGAGAGAATTCATTTGGACAGACCCTCGTCAGTCCCGATTTATAGAAAGTCTATTCCTTGGACTTCCTGTTCCGTTGGTTTTTGTAGCAGAAAACCAAGATGATGGGCGTTTGGAGATTGTGGATGGCTCGCAGAGAATCCGAACCTTGAATGCTTATGTTAATGACGAATTGGAGTTGAGTGGTTTAAAGAAACTCACTGAATTGAACAATACAAAGTTTTCGCAATTAGGTGCTGCTCGTCAACGTAAGTTTAAAAACATTTCTATGAGAATGATTGTATTGAATGATCAAACAACACCAGAAATCAGAAACGAGATGTTTGACAGAATCAACACAAGTGGTGTTACTCTAATGGCAATGGAGGCAAGACGTGGTATATATAAAGGACCTTTTACTGACTTTATAATGCGTCTTGCCAAGAATGAGCAATTCAGAAAATTATGTCCTGTTGCAGGGTATGCTCAAAACAGAAGAGAAGAGGAAGAAATGGTTTTGAGATTCTGTGCATTTTCTGAAACATATCCTAAATTCGAACTTGCCAACAAGGTGAGTTTAAAAAATAATGGAGTGTCTGACTTTCTCAATAATTATATAGAGCTGAAGAATGAAGCCAATGATGAAGAGGATATGAATAAAAAAGAACAAGATTTCTTGAAGGTTATATCTTTTGTGGAAAGAACCTTTCCCGAGCAAGGTTTCGCAAAAGCAAAAGGAGTTGTTGGGGTTTCAAAACCCTACTTTGAAGCTATTGCATTGGGGGCACTATTTGCACTTCGTGAAAATAACAATTTAGAACCACAGGATATTGCTTGGTCTGTTCTTGATAAAAGACATCCAAATCATTTCTTTACCCTGTTATCAAGCAGATACAGAACTCACACACCTCAGAAGTTGAAAGATCGTATAGATTATGCAAAAAAGAATTTTATTGAGAAGTGAATACGTTTATAGTGGAGTTTCAAGAACGTTGTAAAGATGTCTTGGAATATTTGAATCTTTTGAAGTTTATGGATTCTGTTGCAACCAATAAGCGTAAGCCCATAGAAAGCGAATCATATCAAGGAACTATGATTTCATATCTTCCCAACCGAGATTGTCAAAAGATTCTTAGAGCTAATTTTTATCTCATTCTTTACAATTTAGTTGAATCAACTTTGAATTCTGTGATTTCTGTTGTAAAAGATACTATCAATGATGAAAGAGTGCCTTTGAATAAATTAGTTACTCGCTTGATTCACCTCCATATAAGTGGGTTGTATAAGGATGTAACATCCCAGAATCGCATTTTGGAAATAAGTAAAGACTTGTATCAGAAAACCGCCAATAAGGAAAATGTCCTTTTGGAGAAATTTGGCTTTAATACTTCGGGTAATGTCGATTATAATTATTTCCAAAAAGTCGTTGGTTCCATTGGTTGTAGTGGAAGATTGACTATTGAAGAAAACAGAGTGAAGGACGCAATGGAAAGAACCAAGGATCACAGAAACAAATTAGCCCATGGAAACTGGTCTTTTTCTGTTGCTGGTTCCATGTTGACATTGTCTCAAATAGAGGAAGATTATCAGTGCATATATAACTATCTGAATCAGACACTTCATAATTTGGAGTCTTTTTTAGATAACAAGAAGTATCTAAAATGATAAAAACATTATGCCAACTCAAACATCAAATAACAACAATAGAATAGCGAAGAATACTTTGCTTCTTTACTTCCGAATGCTCTTTATGATGGTGGTGTCGCTGTACGCGAGCCAAGTCATATGGAATAACATTGGAAGTGGAAGTCTTCGGAATTATCAAGAAAAGATAAAAAACTTATGGCTGCAAAAGAATTAAGAGATATACGAAAGGAGATGTTTGCAGAAATGGAGCAACGTCTGAATGTGAATAGAAAGCCAGAAGACAGCTTCTTCTATTATCATTCCAGTGAGGACAGAATAGTCCTCTCTCATGCCCTGTTTTGGGTAATGACACAAAACATCAGGGGACATGTTGCCAAAGAGAAGTACTTCTTGCTTCTCCGCCAATACCAAGAGGAAATGCTAAGTGCCTTTCTCACGGAATCGGATGAATTCCCAGAGCTGCTGCATTATTGCAATGTCATGTATGAGACATTACCTATCATATTAAAAGGAGTATATGACCTTCGTATAGACAAAGATGCCTGCAGATTGGCAGCAATTGCAATCGTAGCAGGAGGATATGGAGGAGATATGCCAGAGGAACAATGCTACGATCTTTTGGATGATATGGACTTCTATTATAATAAGGTGAAATGCAAGAAGATAGAGCGTATGCTTCCAGAGTTGAGTAAAATGGTTATAGCTGAGTCGATTCATTTGAGTTAGAAAAAGAATAATGATGCTGCGATGAGTTAAATATAATTGTATTATGATATATCGAAATAATCAAGATTACATTATAGCCTTTGTCGAGGGGTATATCTGTGCCATTATCGGTGAGCAAAAAACAACGGCAGAGGTGTCGGAGCAGAAACTAGATAATGCAAAGCACTTAGCAGAAAAATGTGTTGAGTTTCGAATCGAGCATTCTGATTTCTCTGAAGAGGAAAAGAAAGCGATGAAGAAAGACTATAAGCTATGGGCAGAATCCGCATTGCAAGGAATGAAAAAACGCTTACGTGAAAGTGGAAGATTGTTATGATGCGCCAGTCGACAAACACTCGCAATTCAATGTCCCAAAAGATATTAGTTTAAAATACAACGAAAATAATTTAAAATAAGTAGTTATGGTTAAAATTACAGCAGTAATTCCTATTCGTAGTGGATCACAGCGAGTAAAGGACAAGAACCTCCGTCCTTTTGCTAACACTACGTTGATGGAAAACAAGATTAATTCATTGCTTCAAGTACCTGAGTTAGATTCCATTATTGTGAATACTAATTCTGAAGAAGCAATTGAGATTGTAAAGAAAAAGTATGTGGGGGGGGTAAAATGGCATCGTAGAGAAGAGTATTATGCTTCATCTCAATGCTCTGGAAGTGAGTTTTTTCAGCATTTAGGTGAGGTGACAGATACCGATATCTTTGTGTATGCACCATGTACATCTCCTTTTATTAAACCAGAAACAATTTCACAGTGTATTAAAGCTTATCTCAACAAAACTGATGATTGTGATTGCATTGCAACGGTTAGTTCTATTAAAGAGTTTATGTGGCTTGATGGTAAGCCTGTTAACTATAATCCGTTGAATGCACCAAACTCTCAGAACCTTCCAAATATAGTAGCCCTAAACTTTGGAGCAACAGTAACATCACGAGAGGATTTGATTGCCAATCATAATATCATTGGTAAACATCCTAAATTCGTTGAGACATCTGATATTGAAGCCATTGATATTGATACTCCGTTGGACTATTATATCGCAGAACAGATTTATAAGAAACTTTGTATTGAAGGTAAAGGCTTGTTGGATTGATGAGGTTTACCTGAGCTGAGGGCACTGTGGTAATATACATATTATGTTGATGAAGACAAAGATTTTAGATTGTACCCTTCGTGATGGTGGTTACTATACGAATTGGGATTTTAGTTCTGAAGTTGTCAAGACTTATATCGAGACAACCAATAAACTTCCTGTAGATTACTTGGAAGTTGGTTATCGTAATAAACCAACGAAAGAGTATATGGGAAAGTTTGGATATACGCCAGTTTCCATATTGAAGAAACTACGTAAGAGTTCTAATAAGAAACTTGCGGTAATGCTGAATGAAAAAAGCACATTACCAGGAGATTTGGATGAGCTTCTTACTCCTATCAAGGGATTGGCCAACATGGTTCGTCTGGCTGTAGATCCAAAGAACTTCGAGCGTGCTGTTGTTTTGGCTAAGGCCGTAAAGGCTATGGGATTTGAAGTAGCATTCAATACTATGTATATGTCAAAATGGAGTACAGAGTATAAGGGATTCTTGGATAATCTGTCAGAAATCAATGGAGTTGCAGATTTGTTCTGTATGGTAGATTCATTCGGTGGTATTACTCCTTCTGAAGTAAGAGAAATTACGGCAAAAGTAAAGGCAAATACCACTTGTGCTGTAGGATTCCATGGACACAACAACTTGCAGCTCGGCTTGATTAATACTTTGACTGCTATTGAATGCGGTGTAGACTTTGTTGATGCTACTGCTTTGGGTATGGGCAGAGGTGCAGGTAACCTGAATATGGAGTTGCTTCTTACTTATCTTAAAAACGAAGGCTTGGATGTTGATTTCAATGTATTAGGTGATTATGTCTCCAACTTCCAACCATTGCTTGATGAATATCAGTGGGGAACCAATCTTCCATATATGATATCGGGTGCTAATCGAATACCTCAGAAAGAAGTGATGGAATGGGTTACCAATCGTGCGTATAGTTTCAATAGCATCGTTAGAGCTTTGGATAACAAACGTAATTGTGTGGCAGACAATGCTCATTATCCTCTTTTGGATGCAAAACCAACAGATGAGGTCTTGATTATTGGAGGTGGCAATTCTGCTATCGAGCATCAGGAGGCTATTAAGGAGTACTTGAAAGCTCATCCTGCTGTAGCTGTAGTTTTTGCTACTTGCCGTCATGCAGCTTCTTACCTTGATATAGATAATGATAAATATTATTGTCTCGTAGGAAATGAAGCAAAGCGAATGAAACGCAATATCAAAGCTGAAGAATTCAATGGTAAGTGTATTTTGGCTCCTTTCCCTAGAAAGATGGGAACCGAGGTTCCTGATTTTGCGGAAGACTCTACTTTTGAGCTTAAAAATATTGCATTCACCAAGGATTACTTAGATTCTTGTACTGCTATAGCTTTGCAAATAGCATTAGATTTAGGGGCTAAAGACATATTTGTCATAGGATATGATGGTTATAAGGGAGAAGTTCTTTCAGAAAAGGAAATGGACTTGACCAATGAAAATAGAACTTTGTTTACAGGTTTTGTTTCTCATTTCAACAAACCATTGATATCATTGACTGATACATTATACAAGGAATTAGAGGTTAAATCAATTTATCAATTCATATAATATGGAAAAAATAGCATTCTTTTTGCCAACCCGCAAGGGTAGTGAACGAGTTAAGAACAAAAATACTCGCCCTTTTGCAGGTATGAATGGAGGTCTTATTGAGAATAAGATAAGACAACTCCTGGGAACTAAGTTGATAGATGAGATTATTCTTTCTACCAATGATGAAAAGTGTATAGAAGTTGCGCAAAAATATGCATCAGATAAGAGATTGCGTATTATTCCAAGACCAGATGAACTTTGTCTTAGTTCAACTAATTTGCAGGATTTGATTTGTTATGTACCAACCATTACAGATGCAAATCATATACTTTGGGGACATGTAACAACCCCTTTGGCTGGTGCAGAAGAATATGATAAGGGTATAGAGTTATATCTCTCCAAGCTCAATGAGGGTTATGATTCTCTAGTTGGTGTGACTGAGCTGAAAAACTTCTTGTTGAATAAAGAGGGTAAGTTGGTGAATAATACAACGGATATTCCTTGGCCACGTACTCAGGATCTGGAACCTTTGTATGAAATCAATCATACCATGTTCCTTGCAAAACGAGAGGTTTATACAGAATTGAAGAATCGCTTAGGTAATAAGGTCCTCCTTCATGTGATGGATGAGATTCATTCAAAGGACATTGATTGGGAGGATGATTTTACTATTGCAGAAATTATGTATAAGAATTTGTATGAAAACAAATAAAGTAGTAACATTTGGAGAAATTATGGTGCGTTTAGGCGCACCTGATTATCTCAAATTAATACAGAGCAATAACCTGGATGTTAGTTATGCTGGTGCAGAAGCCAACGTTGCTGTGAGTCTTGCTCATTATGGAATATCTACTGACTATATTACATGCTTGCCTGATAATCCTATTGCAGAACGTTGTGTAATGGAATTACGTGGTCATCGTGTAGGAGTAGATCATATCCAGCGTTCTGGCAAGAGAATGGGTATCCTCTATCTGGAGACTGGTAGTAACATGCGTCCATCCAAGGTGTTTTATGATCGCGAATATTCTTCAATAGCAATGATTGAACCGGGTAGCATCAATTGGTATGAGATATTGAATGATGCGACTTGGTTTCATTGGACAGGTATTACTCCTGCATTATCGCAAAATGCAGCTAATGAATGTTTGAAAGCTATTCAAGTTGCTAATGAATTAGGTGTAACGGTATCTTGTGATATCAATTATCGTGGCAATCTTTGGAATTATGGCAAGGATGCTTCTGAGGTGATGCCAGCTTTGGTTGAAGGATGTGATTTAATCATGGGTAATGAAGAGGATTGCGAAAAGGTTTTTGGTATCAAGCCAAAGAACTTTGATGCAGCCAATACAAATGGTAATATCAATCAGAGTACTTTTGAGTCCGTTTGTCAGCAGATGATGACTCGATTCCCTCGTTGCAAAAAGATGGCAGTAACACTCCGTGGTGCTATCAATGCTAATCACAATACCTGGTGTGGTATCCTCTATGATGGAAAGCAGCTATATCTGTCTGCCAAGTATGATATCACGGATATCGTAGATAGAGTAGGTGGTGGTGATTCCTTCATGGGAGGCTTGATTTACGGATTGCTTCATTATGAGGATAATCAAAAAGCTTTGGACTTTGCAACAGCAGCTAGTGCTTATAAGCATACGTTGAAAGGTGATTTCAACTGGGCTACTGTAGATGATGTTGAGGCTTTGATGAGTGGTAATGTTAGTGGTAGAGTAAAGAGATAAGCATCTTCTCCAAATACACATATAATAATTTATGGATTCTAATTCTAAAAGAATAGCAAAAAACACATTGTTTCTTTATCTAAGAATGGGCTTGTTGATGTTTATATCTTTATTTACATCACGAGTGCTTCTTGATAAATTGGGAGTTGAAGATTTTGGAGTATATAATGTTATTGGAGGTATGGCAGCCATGTTTACCTTCTTTAGCAGTTCTCTTGCCAATGCAACTCAGCGTTTTTTAAATATTGAGCTGGGGCAGAATGACATAACAAAGGCTAAACAAATATTTCAACAACATTTTACTTTATATTTGGCAATCATAATAGCTGTAATAATTATAGCTGAGCCCATTGGAATCTGGCTTATATATAATAAGTTGGTTATCCCGGCAGACAGGTTGATAGCTGCTGTATGGGTATTTCAATTTACATTGTTATCTTTGGCAGCAACTTTCGTCGGAATAGTCTTCAACTCGGAGATCGTTTCTCACGAAGATATGAAGATATACTCATATATCGGTATTATCGAGGGAGTTGCAAAGTTGTTGATATGCTATATCATCAGCATTTCTGATCATAACAGACTGATATTCTATGGCTTTCTGCTTCTTTTGGTGAATCTTGGAATTCAAGGATCCTATATACGCTATTGCATTAAAAAATATGAGGAATGCAAGATAAGGTTAATTTGGAATGTTAAACTTCTAAAAGAAACAACAGGTATTGTAGGTTGGAATTTTATCGGTACTTTAGTATGGATGATTAATGATAATTGTATTAATCTGTTGCTGAACATGTTCTTTGGTCCTGTAGTAAATGCAGCAAGAGCGATATCCTATCAAATCAATGGAGCATTGCTGAATTTTACAAATAATTTCTTTATGTCGGTGAGGCCACAGTTGATGAAAAGTTATGCCAAAGGTGATTTAGGATATATGAATATGTTATTGTTTAACAGTACAAAATATTCGGTATACCTACTTTATTTGTTGGCTATTCCTGTCATTTTCTGTGTCGACCAGATATTAGGTGTATGGTTAAAAGTTGTACCAGATTTTACAAACATATTCTCCGTTTTAATTATCTGTTATTCGTTTATATGTGTTGTCCATGCTCCATTATGGGACGTAGCTTTGGCTTCTGGTAATATTAAGCGTTATCAGGTAGTTGGTAGTTGTATATTCTTATTGGTTTTTCCAATATCATATGTGTTTTTAAAACTGGGATATCCTCCAACCATTGTTTTCTATGTGATGATAGGTGTTAGAATATGTTTTTATATATCATCTGTCATCATTGTACAGTCAATAGCTAACTATTCTTTGTGGGATTATTTTAATAAGATATTCACTCCAGTAGTAATTGTTGTTGTGCCATCATTGGTATTTCATTGTATATTGAAATCTTTTTTGCCATCATCACTAGTTTGGATGTTTGTGTTTATCTTACTTTCTCTCTTATTGAATGCTGTTATCATATTCTCAATCGGATTAAATAAATCAGAGCGTGGCTACATTATGAATATAGTACGCAAAAAAATATCAAAATAAAAATGAAAATATTAGGAATTTCATGCCATTCTATAAAAATGGCAGTTATTAATTCTCTTAATCTTGCAGCTTATTATTTGAGTGGTACTGCTGTAAGTAACAAGAAAGTTTTAAAATCTTTAAAGGACAAATACAAAGGAAAACGTTGTTTTGTTGTTTGTAATGGTCCTAGTCTTCGAACAGAAGATTTGACGAAAATTCATAATGCAGGTGATATTTCAATTGCAATGAATATGATTGGAAGAATCTGTAAAGATACACCTTGGCGTCCTACTTTTCTTAATAATACAGATGCTTGCAATTATCTTATGAAAAATAAGAAGGATTCCGAAAATACAGAATGTACTTATCGCATAATGACTCCCAAACGCTATTTAAATTCTTTTTCTCGTAAGGGTAAATTGGTGTTTATACGTTTAGATGGAGACCGAAAGTTTTTGGATAATCCAATATTTGATATTGATATCACAAAACCATTTCCAAGTATAGGAACTACAACATATGAGTGTTTGGAGATAGCTGTATATTTAGGATGTTCTGAAATTTATATTATTGGTTGTGATATGTCATATAAAGTGAATTTGAACAGGGATGGTAGCGTAACATATAATGAGGCGGGTAGAGATCATTTTTATGCTTCAGAAAAAGAAGCAGCTGCTTCTACTAAATTACGTCCAAATCCAACTTGGGAGATGGAAATCGCATACGAGGCAGCAGCCAAGGCTTCTCTTGAAAATGGCTATAATATCAAGAATGCTACTCGTGGAGGTAAACTGGAATATTTTCCACGCGTGGATTTTGATTCTTTATTTTAGAATAAATTTGTAAAAAAAATATTAATTATCATGGAAGTTGTAATTATAACAATAGAATACCATAACGGATTATCAATTATTGAGAGTTTGGGGCAAAAAGGTATCTTAACCAACGTTATTGACGTAACTGATGAACCTAAACCTTATATGCTTTGCAGTAAATTTGTTAAGCAAGGGTGGAAGTGTAAGACTAATGAAGATGCTATTTCTATCTTGTTGAATGACTTTAAGGGTGATGGAGAGAAGGCGTTGCTGATTTCTTGTTCAGATGATGCAACTGCTATGTTGGATAAACATTATGATGAGCTGAAAGATAGATTTATTCTTCCTCTAACATCTTTTCACGGTCACCAAGAAGAATTGATGAGCAAGCAATATATGTCAAACCTTGCTCTGAACATAGGTATGAATGTACCTGAAACTTGGCTTTTGGAAAAAGATCAAGAAATACCAGAGGATATCATTTATCCATGTATTACGAAAGCAATATCAAGTGTTGCTGGAACTAAGATTGATAATATCCGGGTCTGCAATGACTATAAAGAGCTGAAATCGTTTGTTTATAGTTCAGGACATTGTACAACTCTCCAAATACAGAGATTTATTGATAAAGTTTTTGAATTTCAGTTTCTTGGATGTTCTTTCAATGATGGTAATGAAATAATCATTTCAGGAAGAACTCATATTGACAGACCTAATGGGCTAGAAAATGCATATTTTCTTCGATTCGATAAGGTTGAAGAAGAGTTAAAACCCCTGGAGAATAAGGTTCGAAAGTTTATTTCGAAAACAAGATATAATGGGCCGTTTAGTGTAGAATTTTTGCGAGACAAGAATGGTACAGATTATTTTACGGAGATGAATTTTAGAAATGACGGAAATGCATATTGCCAGACATGTGCTGGTATAAATGTGCCTTACATAATGTATCTATATTATTCTGGTGGTGATTATAAAGCTGAGTTGCGAAAATCTTATGTACATCAAATATATATGGTACCAGAGATTACATATTTATGGTGTAAAAAACGTGGTGAATTTGGTTGGAAGGAATGGTATCGCAATATGAAGAAGGCAAATTGTTATACTACCTACTTTAAGCAAGATAAGGCTGTATTTAGACAGCTTATTCTGAATATAATAAGGAAGATTATTTTAAAAAGGGTTAGACGCATTTTTTAATTAAAGGTTAGCATATATAAGAACATAGTAATGATAGAATGTTTTAAAATTCAGCTTCTTTCTTTTGATAATGAAGATGAAATCTTCGATATCAAGAAGGGTAAGAGGATATTTGGTGTGGATTGCTTAAAGCCTTATGCTAAGGCAAATCCAACCATTATTGTGGCTGATCCTTTCTTATTTGAATATAAGGGTAAGCTACATCTGTTTTATGAGAGTAAGGGGCTTTATACACCAGGTGTGCTCATGATGACATCTACTTCTGATTTAGTCCATTGGTCTAAGCCTGTAGTAGTCTTGAAAGAACCATTTCATCTCTCTTACCCTTGGGTGTTTGAGGAGAATGGAAAAGTATATATGATACCGGAAACAGGTCAAGATGGTAGTATACGTCTATATGAAGCAACTAGTGATAGTCTTAGTTCATTTAGACTAGTTAAAAAATTGATGGAGCAACCAAAAGACAAGGAAATAAAAATGGGTTATGGTGATTCTTCAATTTACAAGAAAGACGGTAAGTATTACCTGATGACCATGTTGCAATATAGTGAACCTGTGAATGTTTTGGAACTCTATATTAGTGATAAGTTTGAAGGTCCATATACACCTCATCCTAGTTCTCCTATTATTGAAAGTAATAAAGTTGGGCGCGATGCAGGTTGTTGGATAGAACATCAAGGTAAGTTGTTGAGAGTATCTCAAGATTGTACTCATCGCTATGGTGACAACGTTCATGTTTCTGAGATAACGAAGCTTTCTCCAACAGAGTATGAAGAAACCATATTGAAGAAAAAGATATTGCCGACGGATATCCCTTTCTATAAAAAAGGTGGACATCAATTTAACGTGATCAATTTTAAAGGCAAATGGATAGTTGCTACCGATGCAAAAGAATACCATCGCCTGATTGGAACAAGAATTTTACATAAGATAAAGAGTAAGCTATGATACCAAAAGTAATTCATTATTGCTGGTTTGGGGGTAATCCTCTACCAAAAAGTGCACAGAAGTGCATTGCGTCTTGGAGAAAGTATCTTCCTGATTATGAGATAAAGGAGTGGAATGAGAGTAACTTTGATGTGAATATCATTCCTTATACAGCAGAGGCATATAAGGCTAAGAAGTATGCCTTTGTGAGTGATTATGCCCGTTTCTGGATTCTCTATAAATATGGTGGTCTTTATTTTGATACCGATGTTGAGGTTATCAAGAATATGGACGACATCATTGCCAAAGGTCCGTTTATGGCTTTTGAGGATGTCAGTGATGGAAAATACCCAATAGCTCCTGGTCTTGTTATGGGTGCTGTTGCTCAAATGAACTTTTTATCCCATATTATAGACGAATATAGACGGAAGAACTTTGATTTTGGTCGAGGTATGGATAATGTAGTGACTTTAACTACAAATATATTTATTGAAAAGGGTTTGTTGCAAAATAACGAATTACAAAAGGTGTATGATTTTATCATATACCCAACGGAATATTTTTGCCCATTGTCAAAATCAACTGGTAAAATGAGAATAACCAATAATACTTGTGGTATACATTGGTATGATGGAACTTGGCTTTCTAGAAAGGACAAAGTGGGGCAGTATATTAGAATGCACTTTGGAGAGGGCATGTTTTTGAAAATTTGTAAATTTAAAAATATATTGAAGAAAATATGTTATTTTATTTAATTGTTGCTATTTTTACAACGTGTGCCTATTTTTTTGCTGAAAACAGTAAAAAACGCCTAACGTTTTGTTTTTCCTTTATAATTTTCTTGTTAATTCCAAGTTTGGTTGAAGGTTTACGTGATTGGAACGTTGGTGAGGATATGTATACCTATGGTAGAACATATTTTATTGAGGCTCAACAATATAATTCACTAGTAAAATATATTTCAGAATTGGATGATAAGGAGTATGGTTATCGTATACTCAACTATTTGGCAAGTCGATTAGGAAATATAAATATATTTTTATTTCTGTGCGCATTTATTAAAATTCTATTAGTTGGATTAACAGCATTACACTTCAAAAAAAGTGGCTCCATGGTTCTATTTATATTAAGTTATATGTTAATATTTTATTGGTATGGATTCTCTTTAATGCGCCAATCTTTATCTCTATGCGTTTCTTTATATTCATTTATTTATTTATTTGAAAAAAAATATGTTTATTTTGCTCTTTTAGTGGTAATAGCATATCTGTTTCATAATTCTGGAGTTTTTTTAATAATGCTAGCAGGAATTCCATTACTAAGTAATTTCCAAAAAAAGAATTGGATTTTTCTAATATCTATATTAATAGTATATCTGTCATCTGTAACACTTTTTAGTTTTATTGCAACTAGTGGATTATTTGCAGAACGAATGGCAAGTCAATATTTGGATTCTGGTGTAAGTACAGCTAAAGCCAATTTGTTACTCGTTTTATGGTTTATTTTAACTCCGTATTTTATAAAAAGTCAATATAAGGAATTGAAATTTGTTCATTATTATTCTAGTTTCTTGACATTGTTATTTTTGTCTCTAGCTAATATGTTTGAAGTTGCTTTTCGTGTTTCATTTTATCCAATGTTACTTGCTCTTATTACAGAACCAACATTACTGAATCTTTGCAAAAATGGCACTCGTAAGAAACTAGCCCAAATAATATATATACTTCTTCTTGGAGCATTTATATATGCTCAATCTAATCATGATAACATGACAGGAGTAATTCCTTATAAGTCATCAATAATAGGAATATGATAAATAGCAAAAAAAAATTACGCAATTATTTAAATGAGGATTCTTTATTTTACAAGAAAGTTTCTTGCGGTTATTTTAAGTGCATAAAGAACCGTTTGGTGACAACTCCTCAATCTTCAACCTATAGAATTTGGCTTTATGTCAAGAATCTGCGTTATGCAGAATACAATAAGAATAATTCTATACTTGCCAAGCCCAAAGGTATAAATAGCCTTTATCATACGTTATGTATGATTTATCGTTATTGGCGATTAAGAGTATTGTCACGAGAAACAGGATTCCAGATAGATCCTGGTTCTTTCGGAAAAGGTCTCTTGATTTATCATTATGGTAGTATCATAGTTAACGCCGATGCAAAGATTGGAGATTATGCAACCATATTCCCTGGAGTTGTAATCGGAGCCAAATCAAATGGATGCCCAGTTATAGGCAATCACGTTATGATTGGTGCTGGTGCAAAGATTCTGGGGGGGTACATATTGGTAATCATGTGACAATAGCCCCTAATGCGGTAGTAGTAAAGGATATACCTGACAATGCGATAGTTGTAGGTATACCTGCTCGAATACTAAAATTTAAAGAAAATGAGGATAGTTCAGATTAACACTGTATATAAAACAGGTGGGAGTACAGGTAGAATAGCTTATGAAATTAATCAAATTGCAGCCGAGTTAGGAAATGAAACTTATGCAATATATGGCTATGAAACTTCTGAAATGCCAGCAGACAATTCTTTAAGATTGCAAGGTCGTATAAGAAGAAAGTGGAACATCCTAAAAACAAGGGTATGGCCACATCATGGCTTTTATAATGTGCATGAAACAAAACAGTTGATTAAATTCTTGGATAATTTCAACCCAGATATCATTCATCTGCATAATATACATAATTCGTATATTAATGTAAAAATGCTATTCAGTTATATCAAGCAGCATCATATTCCAGTTGTTTGGACTTTGCATGATTGTTGGAGCTTTACAGGATGGTGCGCTTACTTTGACATGGCGAATTGTTTTAAATGGATGGAGGGATGTCACGGAATATGTCCATGTAAGCATGATTATCCAAAGACATGGTTTTTTAATCTAGGTCAGCAGAATTGGAATGATAAAAGGCAAGTTTTTACAGGGTGCGATAATCTAACGATAGTTACGCCTTCAAAATGGTTAGCAGACCACGTAAAGAATTCTTTCTTGAAATCTTATCCTATAAGAGTTATAAATAATGGTGTGGATTTGAGCGTTTTCAAGCAGAAATCATCAAATGTCAGAGACAAATATGGCATTACGAAGAATGTAAAAATAGTCCTTGCTGTCATGAATAACTGGGAAAAAAGAAAGGGAATTTCTTTTTTGTTAGAATTACCTAAGCACTTAAAGTCTGATCAAATATTAGTTATTGTTGGATTAACAGATAAACAGTTAAAGGTTTTGCCTAACGAACATTGTTTGGGAATAAAGCGAACAGAATCAGTGTCAGATCTTGCTGGACTTTATAATGAAGCTTCTGTTTTTATAAATCCAACATTGGAAGATAATTTCCCGACAACAAATTTGGAGGCTCTCGCTTGTGGTACTCCAGTTGTTACCTTTGATACTGGTGGAAGTGCGGAGTCTATTGATGCTGAAACAGGCGTTGTTGTAAAAAAAAGAGATTTTGAGCATTTGCTTTCTTCAATACAATTTGTAATAGAAAAAGGTAAGGCATATTATGCAAATAGTTGCATAATAAGAGCACAGAGACTTTATGATAGCTATAAGCAGAATTTAGAATATGTAAAACTTTATAATGAAATAATTAAAAATGAAGCCAAAAATTACGATACTCACAGCTTGTTATAATGGTGCTGCGCACATAGAGGAAACTATCCAAAGTGTTATCGCTCAATGCTATGACAATTTGGAATATGTTATTGTGGATGGAGGTTCTACAGATGGTACTCTTGATATAATTAAAAAGTATGAGAAATATGTAGATGTTTTAATATCAGAACCCGATAATGGCATCAGTGATGCTTTTAATAAGGGTATCAAGGTTGCAACTGGTGATTTAATTTGCATTGTAAATAGCGATGATGTGTTGATTGAAAATGCGCTAAATCAGTTTGCAAGTAAATACATACCTGGATATGACATTTATAGATGTAATCAAGTGTTTTGGAACGACAAGACTGACACAAAGACAAGAGATGTGCCGACAATGAATTTCCCAATTCCTCCGCTATCATTACATATTTGCCATAATGCAACCTTTATATCAAAGGAACTTTATGAAAAATGTGGTGGGTACAAGATTTTCTTTAAATATATTATGGATTTAGACTTTTTTGTTAGAGCATACAAACAAGGGGCTAAGTTCTTTTATATTAATGTAGATGTTGTTAACTTCAGACTTGGAGGAGTTAGCCAGTCACACAATAAGCAGAAATGGAAGGAATATATGGAAGTGATTTCAGGTAATGGTGGAACTAGACTTAGCAAGCTAGTTTTTTATATTTATCTTAAAACAAGATTCTTTGCAAAGAAATTAGTGATGCTTATTAATCCAGATTTCAGATTGATATTAACCCAAAAGAAAATCAAATGAAAGTAAAAACATTATATACAGAAGACTTTAACAAAGAGTGTTTACTGTTGGGACATGATATATTTGCTGATTATGATCCTGATGTGATTATTGGTGTTTTGAATGGTGGTGGATATGTAGGACGGCAGATTGTACAAGTCTCACCCAAAGAAACAACTTATGTTGAAGTTAAAATCCAGCGTGACGGTACTACAAAAAAGGAAAAGGGCTTGATTCATAGAATTCTCCAAAGTTTACCTTATGGCGTTTTGAATATTTTGCGTATTCTAGAGTCTATAGTTTTAGAGTATAAATCTAAGAAAAATAATACTAAGAGAAAAGGTACGATAAAATTGCCAGATAATGTGGTATCCTTTTTGTCTGACGGTGAAAATAAAAAAGTACTCTTGGTTGACGATGCTATAGATAGTGGTGCAACCCTTTTGCTCATTAAGCAATATCTAATGAGTAAATTCGAGAATATAGATGTAAAAATAGCAGTTATAACAATAACTACTAAACAGCCTCTTGTTGTAGCAGACTATTATAGGTATTATAACCGAACGCTTATACGTTTTCCATGGTCTAATGATATAAAGAAAAGATGAAACGAAAAGCCCTGGTCGTAGATTTGGATGGAACTTTGATGGATACCAATACATTCAAAGACTACATAGTTTATACAAGTATAATTGCTCTGAAAAAAGCAAGGTATGATTTGGCATTAATATTTTGTTTCCTAGTATTTGCAAGAAAAGTCAGAATAATATCCCATGAGTTAATGAAAAAATATATATTGTTGTTTTCTAAATCAATGATGAAAGAGAAAATCTTATCTGATTTTGTGGATACATTGTGGCCTAAACTAAATGGTAAAGTGCTAGACATCGTAACTAAATGGCTCAATACTGATAGCTTTGTTTTGCTTTCAACAGCAGCACCTGAATCGTATGCTTCGTTAATAGCAAAGCGTTTACATTTAGATGGATGTTGTGCATCTCAAATACCCAAACGTGGATTTAGCTGGAAAGAGAATGTTAGAACAGTTAAATGTAAAAACACCTTATCGTATTTAGGTGTTAATCATGTGACCTTGGAAGTAATGCTTACAGATCATTATGATGATTTGCCTTTATTACGTGTCCCCAAATACAAAAACATTATAGTTAATCCTTCAGCAAAAACTATTTCATATTTGAGAAGGAATAATATTGAATTTAAAGTTTTTAATACAAAATGAATCATTAGATAATGAACTATATTATCACTGGCGGTACCGGCTTCATCGGTACCCATCTTACAAATTTGATTAAGGAGCGTTATCCTAACGCCCAAGTATATAACCTTGACATCGTTAAGCCTGGTACTCCTAATCCGGTAGTAAAGGATTACAAGCCAGCTTTGCGAGATGGTCAGAAGTTGCAGTCAACTTTCATCGAGTACGATATCCGCAAGCCTATCGAGAACTTGCCATTTACTCCTACAGAGGATGATGTGATCTTCAACTTTGCTGCAGTTCATCGTACTCCTGGTCATGAGGATCATGAGTATTTCGAGACGAATATCCGTGGTGCAGAGAATGTGGTGGCTTTCGCCGAAAAGTGGAATATCAAGAAGATTGTGTTTACTTCAAGTATTGCACCATACGGAGCTGCTGAGGAATTGAAGAAGGAGACTACTTTGCCTACTCCTAATACTGCATATGGTATCTCAAAGTTGGTGGCAGAGAAGATTCATGAGAAGTGGCAGAATGGAGATGCTGCTCATCGCCAGCTCACTATCGTTCGCCCTGGTGTGGTTTTCGGAAAGGGTGAGAATGGTAACTTCACCAGATTGTATTGGGCTATCCGTGGTCATAAGTTTGCTTATCCTGGCAGAAAGGATACCATCAAGGCTTGTATCTATGTAAAGGAGTTGGTTCGCTTCATGCTGTATCGCTTGGAGCATCATGAGCATGGTGTTGAGTTGTATAACTGTTGCTTTGAGCCTGCTTATACCATCCAGCATATCGTGGAGGCTATGAAGAAGGTAACAGGTTTAACTCAGTTTGTACCTGATATTCCTAACTGGGTTATCATGCCTATTGCAAGGATGGCAATGCTTCTTGGTTCGCCAATGGGTATCTGTCCTGCGAGAGTGAAGAAGCTCCAAATTTCTACTAATATCTGTGGTGAGAAGTTGAAAAACTGTGGATATCAGTTTAAGTGGAGCTTCGAAGAAGCGCTGGCTGACTGGTTTGAGGATAATGACAGGAAATATCTGAAATAAGGATATTGAAGACCATATCTTACCTTTTCCTTCTGCTCGGCAGAAAGGAAGGCGAGGATATGGATCTCATCACTTATGTAACAGACAGAAAGGGTCATGATATGCGTTACGCCATCGACTATAGAAAGCTGCAGAAGGAACTCGGTTGGGAGCCATCTCTCCAGTTTGATGAGGGTATTGAAGAAACGGTGAAATGGTATCTGGATAATCAGGAATAAATGGATCATGTTACTTCTGGAGATTACCAGAAGTATTATGATAATATGTATAAAGATAGATAATAATCAGATATGTTTTTATCGGATAATGCCAATATCGAAGTTCTCCCTGCAGGATATGGTGATTGTATCTTCATGTCTATACATAAGATGAATATGGTTTTCAACATTTTAGTAGATGGAGGCTTGGCTTCCACCTACTATAATGTGAAAGAACGAAGAAATCCGATGGGGCCACTCAGAGCATTATTGGCTCATCTTAAAGAAAAAGGACATTATATCGACTTGTTGATATGTACTCATGTGGATGATGACCACATTGGCGGAATTAGGAAATGGTTTGAAATAGATTTCCCTACCGATGATTTCGTTCGAGAAATCTGGATAAATGATGATGTCCTGATAGCAGACCGACTTGATTTGAATAACACCTCTGCCCATGCTGCTTCTATCATTGGTAAATTGAAAGAGCAGCATATTCAATATCAAAACAGCATTGTAACGGGCTTTTCCAAGAAGAATGAGTTTTGCCGTATCAATGTGTTAGCACCTTCATCTGAACATCATAATGTCATAGCCCTTGATATTCATGAGTCATTAGACAACACTTCTTCGGAAAAGGAAAATAACAAAAGAACTTTCATGGAATTGGTTCAAGAGGACTGGAATATGAAAGATAATACGGCTGAAAATGAAGCTTCTATCGCTTTTGAGTTAGAATGTTGGGATGGAGTCAAGCTCCTATTATTAGGCGATGCCAACTATCAAGACTATATGGAAGGGTTGAAGTTGTTTCATCCTGATAAGGAAGAAAAGTTAGAATACAATATCGTAAAGTTGTCTCATCATGGAAGCAAAAATAACTTTCACCCAGACTTCTTAAAAAGAATACATACACCTTACTATATTGTGTCAACTAATGGTGTTAAATTCAAACATCCCGACAAGGATGTGTTAGCCCAGATTATTTGTAATACGGATTCTGTAATTTTGTTCAATTACAAGAAACGTATGCAGGAACTTATAGTGGAGCAAGACAGATTGGATTTTCCTGATTTGGACAATCGCATAAAGACATTAAACTGATGGATATAGAAAAAATACGAAGATACCATACTGTACATGTGGAGGATGGAAGTGGCGTAATAGTAAAAACATATACTGAGGAATATTGGTATCTGTTGACTGACTATCACGTTGTGAAGGATGTCGCCAATGACAAGATTACTTGCTACTTTTCATCACAAAGTCCACTGAAAGACAAAAGCATTGTTATATTGGACGACTTGCGTGATGAAGAACTTGATGTTGCCATCTTTAAAATATCTCCGCAAGGTCTTGGAGAGTTTGAATATCTTCCTATCTGTGGAAATAGTAAAGAATTTCCGTATCATCACATAGGATTTCCAAAACACCGCCAAAATAGAGAAGCTGTCAGTGATAGTGTTGTTTTATACATTACCCAGACTGATGGCTTGGTAAAAGGCCATTTGATGGAATATGAATATGTACTACCACCAAAGAAAGAAGAAATTGAAGGTATGTCGGGAGGAGGCATCTATGATGGCTTACTTAGACTGGTAGGACTCCACAAACAATCTTCCAACGATGATGAAAATGAATTGTTAGGCAAGGCTGCTTACATACCGATAGCAGACTTCAAGAAAGTATTGAATAGCTATGAAGGTTGGTGTCAAATTCAAGAGTTTGATTTAACTACATTCGAAACGTTTACGAGTCAAGTGTTTTCCTTTAACGATGATATTTGCGTTAGAAATGCTGCCGCCTCCATTTTGATGAAATTAGATAAATATAAGGAGCAGATAGAACACCTTTCTCCTAAGGATGTTATAAAAACTCTGAAAGTTCATCATTATTTGTCGGAAAAAATGGTAATTGAAGAGCAGAGTCGTGGCTTTTGGATTGCTTTTTCAGAGTTTGTCATAGGAATCATGGTTCTTCTGGATTTCAAGATAGATCATGAAGATTTGATAATTGCTATTTATGATAAATTTCATTTTATCTATTCGAATGAAACATTTGATGTGTTTGAAGCAAGAGAAAAATTGGATATGTCATTGTTGGTAGGTATAAGAGAAGGAGCTAAATTGGTCATCGGTGGTTTAAAGCCAGGTAGATCTTTAAAAAGTTGTGTATTGCCAAGCGGAACAATTCCTACAATCACATGCGCTGAGCAGTATAATGAAATGGATATTAAACGTTCTGGCAGACTAATTTTGCAGCAAATTACAATAGCCAACAACTGTATATTTCAAAAGGCCGTGGAGAAAAGTGTGGATGATGAAGACACCACATTCGAACATTTCAGAGAACTTTTAAAAGATAAATTGCAATGAAAGATGCTATAGTTAAATCGTTTGACTCGTTTGATGTTCGTTCAAAAATTTTAGTTTGTGTCACAAAATGCTTGACAGAAGATGAACTGAGAGAAACTTGGCGCAATTATCGAAATGATTTTGCGGTAGAGTTTCAAACAGACGACATAGATGAGTTTGAAAGATGGAATTTCTATTTATTCTATGTTGTTGATAACAAGAATGCAATTGACCGTAGTTTAAAATACGAGATAGAGCATGATACCATTTCGTCACGTAAGATAGTCGTCAGCAAAGATGAACTGCAAGATGAAAATGGAGAAAGCTTGGTGATGAGATATATAAAATATGACATAGGACAAGTCAAGGCTTGTACAGAGCCACCATTGTTTATGTGTGATAAAAATGTAGAAAAATTGATAAAATGAAGATAAAACACGTTTTTATTCAAGCTTTCAGACTGTTTGGAAAGGTTCCTGTGAATTTGACTTCGACATTAGACCCGAATAAGGCTTCTAATTTTGTTGCCATTTATGCGCCTAATGGTTTTGGAAAAACTTCATTTTTTGATGCTATGGAGTTTTGCGTCACCAAATCAATCCAAAGAGTTTCTGTCAATTTCAAGGAAAACTTCAAGGTTGACCAAGAACAAGGAAGCACGACTTTCATTCATAACAAGGATTTCCCAAAATTGCCAATAGATATTGTCATGAACTTTGAAGGGCATGATGATATAAGAACGACATGTAATCCACAAGATGAGTGTTCTATGTTGAAAGGCAATGGGGACAACTTGTATTTCAGAAATGCCGTGTTGAGCCAAGACTGGTTTTCAGAATTTCTTTCTACAAGTAGTGCAGAGCAACGTTTCAAGATATTTACCGATTATTTTGTAGAAACCAAAGATTTATTGGATTATTATCGCCGTCTTTCAACAGCTTCAACTTCTTTTAATCGTATGGTTATCAAGACAAATAAGGAGGTAAAGAGACTGAAAAAAGAAATTGATGGCAAATTGGATGCTGGGGTTATACTACAGATTGAAGATGGAGTAAAGAAATTAGCAGACAATGGCATATCTGTAAGATGGGAAGGAAAACTTGACGCAGAAGCTCTTACTGTGTTAAGGATGGAGAGTGACAATCTAATTGCTGAAATAAAGGCACAAAAAGAGGATATTGTAGACAAGATTGCTAATCTTAATCTCGTAAGCGTGGGGAATGACCAAATCATTAGCATTCAAGAACTCGAAAACTACGAAAAAGCGATAGATGAAAAGAAAAAGCAATTAACTGAGTGTGAAAACTGGTTGCAGAGACTGAATGTTTATTTGAAAGCTGAAAGCCAAGTAGAGGAAGGACGTAAATCCTTACTCCTCTGTCAGAAAGAAAAGGATAGACTTGTATATTTGACAGATAACTATGAACCATTCAATAAAATCCATCAAGGTGTCGTTCAACTTTCAAGAGACAAGAAGCTACTATTGAAGAAAATAGCCAACAACCATATCCTGTTGGATGACAAGTATAAACGTAAGAAACAACAAGACGGCATTTTGTCAGACTACCAGAAAGAAAGAGATTCCATTCAGAATAAAATTTTAAAATTACATGACAGATATGTTGAACTGGCTTCTTTGCTCAAAATGAAAATAGAGACAGAGATGTCGTTGGCATCAAAAGAAAATTCTTTGCAGAAAACGATAAACCAGCATGATGCTCTTGTCAACCAAAAAGAATCCTTGTGTCGTCTAAGAATATCTATTGAAGAAGAGACTATTGATTGTACAATAGGGATATATGTTGATGAAGTAAAGTTTATCAAGGAACTAAATGAAAAAATTCATTCAGATGAAGAGCAATTATTGTTGATAGAAAAGCGAATCAGCGAGAAAGGGGCTTTGGAGAATGAACTACAGCAATTGATAATCTCTTCCCACAAAGTATTGGAGCATTTAAAAGGAAGCAAATGCCCTCTTTGCGGTACAGACTTTGAAACACAGGAAAAACTTCTGAAGAATATTTCGGAAAATACTGTTATATCAACAGCTTTAGAGGAAGACCTGCAGGAGAAGAATGTGTTGGCTGATAAAATCAATCAGCACAAAAATTCAATGTCTGAAAAACGAAAAGAATTGTTTGACAAGATTGATAAGGAGAATTCTGAAATCATAGAGAAGATAAAGTCCATTGATATTTCTGCCAAACAGGTGAGGGATGAAAAAGAACAGTTGAAATCTATATTGAACAACATTGTTTCTAAACTTGCGCAAGATTATGGCGACATAAAAGGAACCATAGAGGAAGACAAGCAAAAAGAACTGAAAGGTTTAGTCGAAGCGACAGAAACAAATATAACGGCAACGCAACAGATATTAAACGGACTAGAAAAGGAGATAAACCAATGTCTTGCAGATATAACAAGTCATGAGGATAAGATAAAAAAGATAGATGAAAAATCTATAGCATTATCAGAGGATGATTTTTATGTGGAATACACTTCAAGATTAGGTGATGAAAAACTCTCAGAAGAATGTCTTGATAGTTGGAAGAATAGACTTGCATCAATAGACGAAGAGATTGTACAGATTGGTCAACTGCAAAAATCAAGTCAATGCAAACTTGATGAGTTGATAAAATCTGGCATCAGAAAAGAGAACGCTCCTTCTATGAAGGATAAGAGAAACGTTTCAGCAGAAGAACTTTCAGAAAAATTGAATGTTTGGAACAATACTCTTTCCTTCTTAATGAATGTTTGTATGATACCGATTGAAGGCAGAGCAAAATCAAACGAAATTAAAGCGGCGTATGAGAGTGTGTTGGAAGCAACACGAAAGAATCAAGAAAAGGTTGATACGAAACTAACTCTGCTGAACAAGTATGAAGTCTTACTTACACTTGGAGAGAAATATAGCACAAATGAAGTAAGAAAGGCAGAGTTACGTAATAAAGAAGAACAACTGAAAGAAGAAACACAAAAAAGAGATTTAATCAATTATGAGAGAGCAAGACTTCAAAAATACCTCGAAGACTTTGTGAAAGGATTCTTCCAGTTGGACATCATCAATAAGTTGTATAACACGATAGACCCTCATCCGGAATACAAGCAAATAGATTTCAAGTGTGACTTTAAAAATAAAGATCCAAGACTTAATGTTGTCATGTATTCTGTAAAAGATGGACATGACACGATTGTCCCGAATCTTTATTTTAGTACAGCCCAAATCAATATCTTGTCTTTTTGTATCTTCTTGGCAAAGGCATTATATGCCAAAACTGATAAGAATGAGGATTTAGGCTGCATATTTATAGATGATCCAATTCAAGCGTTAGATGATATTAATATTTTGTCAATGATAGATTTGCTACGCAATGTAGCCTATTCTCTTGACAAACAAATCATCTTGACCACTCATGATAGAAACTTCTTTGAACTGTTGAAGAAGAAAGTTCCGGCAGAACTATTTGGGTCAAGATTTTTAGAACTTAAACAAAGAGGAGTTTTTAGTGAGGGATAATCGCATGAATTTTCGATTAAAACAAGTTGTTACAATCGTGAAAAGACAATTGAGAAAATGGATAGACGGCAAGTATGCTCGCTGGAAGTAGTCTCATATTTCTACTTTTTTCTATTATAGAAAGGTGGTAGATGTTAGTCTATTGCATATTTGAATAATGATATGATTTTTGATTTCTTAATATATTGTCTGGGGAAAAAGGAGAATATAAGTAGGGTGATTACTGGTATGGACTGGCAGGAGTTATATTCCTTTGCTTCTAAGCAGGCTCTGCTGGGGCTTTGCTTTGAGGGTATTGAGAGATTGGGGGAGGAGTATCCTGAGGAGTTGAAGCGGAATCCGATAGGGAGGGAACTGCTGATGAACTGGATGGGGAAGGCGCAACAGATTCGCAGGCAGAACATGAAGGTGAATGCGGTGGCGAGCAAACTATATTCTATGCTTAGAGAAGATGGATTGCGATGTTGCATATTGAAAGGCCAAGGGAATGCCTTGATGTATCCGAATGCATATTCCCGTAATCCTGGGGATATTGATGTATGGGTAAATGCAAGCAGAGAACAGATAACAGAATATGCCAAGAAGCATTTTGAAATTGGTGATGATATAAGGTATCATCATATAGAAACCTCTATGGATGGGGTACCAGTAGAACTGCATTTCTTCCCTGGTATCATGAACAATCCTATCTATAATGCACGTTTGCAGAAGTGGTTCAAACGGAATGCGGATTTACAATGCTCAAATGTGGTTAGTCTGCCAGACGGAATTGGAGAAATCGCTATACCAACGACAGCATTCAATGTTGTTTATCAGCTGACACATCTATATCACCATTTCTTCGATGAAGGGATTGGAATGAGGCAAATCATTGACTACTACTATGTAGTGAATAATGATGAGTTATTAGTGATTAAAGATACTTTGCATAGAGAACTGAAGCATCATGGATTGTGGAAGTTTGCAAGGGCGGTGATGTATGTGCTGCATGAGACATTGGGACTATCAGAGGAGAAAATGATAGCTCCGATGGATGAAAAGCGTGGAAAGTTGTTGCTGGCAGAGATACTGAATGGTGGCAACTTCGGACAGCATTTCACCAAGTATGGGCATTTCACTCAACAAGGCATGGCAAAGAAATACTTCCTGAAGATTTGGAGAAATATGCACTTCGTGCGATATTTTCCTGCCGAGGCTCTATGCGAGCCTATCTTTAGGACATGGCATTTTCTGTGGAGAATGTGGCAAAAGTAATGAAGACTCGCTTATTTCCTTTTACTGATAAACTTTTTTGTATGGAGTATTTTTAGTTCATTTTTAATATATCAAGAATATGAAATTAAATATATTTTTCTCTTGGCAGACTCAAACGAATGACCAAGGATTCAACAATAAAAAATTTCTCATAGAATGTATCAATATCGCTTGTAAAGAGATACAAAATAAGGGAGAGTTGAAGAATGTTTTCTTTGAGTTACATGAAGGATTAACAGGAGAATCTGGTACGCCATCTGTTTCTGATAAAATGATGGAACAGATTGATAATTGTGATATTTTTATTGGGGATATGACAATTACCCAGCCTAACAATTTGTTCTTGAAGTTTGGCAAAATACTTCATGTCTTAAAAGGTTTACGAAGAGAACCAAACTCAAATGTTTATGGTGAGTTTCATCGGGCTTTGGGTAAGTCTGCAGAATTTGAAAAACAGATAATTCTTGTAATGAATGACGTTAATGGGAAGCCTACTGAAAATGCTAATTTGATGCCCTTTGATTCCAGAGAACGCCGTTTCCCTATAGTTTTTCAAATCAAATTACGCTAAAATCAGCCGAATAGCTAAAAATGAACTATTTATGAGTTTTTCA
>OCMB01000040.1_pt1 | contig 40306 bp, 42 predicted proteins | sample 1496101 | NCBI WGS metagenome assembly OCMB01 (sample SAMN01760949, study PRJEB22395) | human gut metagenome | reverse complement strand
CATTCTACCATTACATTTTTTTATTTTCAACTGTTTTTTCAATTTATTTTTACTTTTTAAAAACTTCTTGAAGAGCCTCCACCACCTGAGGAACCTCCACCGCCGAAAGAACTTCCTCCAGAAGAGCCACCGCCGAAAGAACTTCCTCCTCCGTAGAATCCTCCACCATGTCCAGAAGAAATTCCTGCTAAAACCCGCTATCACTCTTCTAGCTTTTTTATTGCATAACGGAATTATAATCATTATTGTAATAAGCATAAATGAAAACGCAATGCTACTAAAACTCGTGTCATTGTCTTCTCCTTTTACAGGACTTGTGCTTCCTTCCACGGTTACATCATATTCTTTTTCAACTTCAAATAATATTGCATTATAGCCTTTTTTTATTCCGTCCTGCCAATTATCTTCCTTGAAATACTTAGTTCTGGCTTCTGTTACTTCGTTGACATCTATGTCATAATTTCCCCAAAAAATTATTTCTTGCTTTAAAGTATATTTCCAATTCTTGGCGTCTTCTATGTTAATTTCTTTAAATGCTATTTCTTGTTCTGCTTTTATTTGATTTTCTATTAAATATATCTCTTACCGCACCAATCTCTTGCCTAAATGCTGCTTCTGATGCTTTTGCGAGTATTCCCTCTTCTCCAATTACCATTGCAAGTGCAGTTCCAGCTAAAATTAGCAAAACAACTATTGTTACTACTAGAGCAACTAAGGTAATTCCTTTTTTATTTTTTACACATTTTATATTTTTCATTATATTAATTTTCTTTCTCTATTCTCTTTGGTATTATATTCATTTTTATTTTCTATTTATTTGTTCTTTGACAAAATAGTTATTTTTTGCTATTATATATTTAGTTGATAAAAGATTAGATAGGAGATTTTACTATGAGTGATAAATCTAATAAAATAGAAATTGTATCAGGGGATGGCAAGGGTTTAGATATTTCAAAAGTATATGAACATTTAAATGTTGATGAACCTAATTCAGAGGTTAATGATAGCAATAAAATAATTATTCCACCAACTAAGAAACAATAATATAAAAAATAGAATCTATAATATTTTTTAATATTATAGATTCTATTTTCATCTTAAAGGACATTTTTATATGTTTATCTATTTATCTTATTATATAGCCTCTTCATTTTCTTCTTTTTTTATTTCTTCTTTTTCTTCGTCATTTTTATTAACTACTTCTAAGCTTGCAACAGAAACTTCGTAAGCTGTTTTCATTTGACTAGTTCCATCTTCATATTTTTTCTCATAATTTCTTGATTGAACTCTACCTATTAATTTTATTTCTGTTCCAACTTCCATATTCTCGCAAAATCTTGCTGTTCTACCCCATGCAATACATGGTATATAATCAGATTTGCTGTATGCTCTATTTACTGCTAACAATATATCTGCAATTTCTCTTCCAAATGGAGTTTGTCTATATACTGGTTTTTTACATATATAACCAATTAATGTAACTTCATTTGAAACAAAATCTTTCTTTGCTTCAACTTCTGATTCTTGATCTTCTAAGAATTTAATATCCTTTGCAAATACTGTTAATACTAATTTGTTCTTTCCATCTACATAGCTATTGTAAGATCTAAATTGACCTTCAACTATTATTTTGCTATTAACCTCTATGTTGTCATTTGGGATTAATCTTTCTGATATTGTAACTGGTATAATATCATCATTTCCACTTAAACGTGGTACGCTTAAATCAAAAACGTAAAATTTCTCCCCATAAATTTCGTGACTAAATCTTTTATCGCTAGTAACTTTTCCCACCAATAGTATGTGGTTATTCTCTAAATAAGTTGTATCCAATTAATTTTCCTCCTCTTACTTTTTTTTCAAAAGTTTTGTATTTTTTAACCTACAGTTATTATTATACTACCATTTTTTGGTTTTGTCTACATAAAATGTTAAATTTTATTTATTTTTTTTAAAAAGTGCACATTCTAAGCGCATTACATGGCATATAATATTGTTAAAGCTATAACAATCATAATATTATACACATTTATTTGGCAATTTACATTTGCTTTAATCTCTTGCATTTCTATTGTTTTTCCATATATGCTACTTATATTTCTCTGTAAGGATATCATTGACTTTTCCTCTTCTACACTCGAAATAGTTATATCACTTTTAGAATTATAACCATATGTTATTATTTTTTGATTACCATTTATATAATCCTTTATATTTTCTATAAAGTCCGAATTTACAATTAAGTACTTGGAATTATCAATTATTCTTTTAAGAAGAATTTCATTTTCTATTTTGGCATTAATTATAACAGTTTCTAATTTTATATTTTTAATGTTCTCAAGATTTTTTTCTTTTATAAACATTACTTCATTATTATTGGCTATTCCTTTATCTATAACCCTTTTTAGCTCCTCCTCACTTTTAGGATTTGTTATAATTTCAATTAACGCCATGTTCCTCTCCTTTTATATCCGAAACTTTTTTTACGGTATATCCTTTTTCATTTATACTTTCTATTATTTTTCCCATGTTATTTTGTATATATTCATTGTTTGTTAAAATTATGCTAATTTCTGGTAAATTTTTTTCCAATTGCGTAGTAATTTCATTTCCGCTTCCTCTTATTCTTTTTATTTCTTCTGGATATTTGTTGGCAAGTTCATCTGTAACCAAAAATGTTGCTGTAGATTTAGCTTTTGATAGCTCATTAATAATATTATTAATATTTTTCATATTTTTTATACAATTTATTATTAAAACTACTTCTTTTTCTGTAGTTTTTGAAATAGGGCTTGCTGTTTGTAAGGTTTTATCCCCCACATTATTTTGCATTGCTATTGATATTGCAAATAACACAGCCACAGTGGTTACTGAAACTAAATACGATTTAATTTTTTCTTTATTTACAACAAAAAACATATACATTCCTCCTTTATTATATAAATAACTTATATAATAAACTGCTATTAATCAATGTATATGTTTTTTTATATATTTTATTACTACAATTTCATTTGGCCTTTTATATACTCAATTTCTTCTTCTGAATCTAATCTTACAAATATAGGTTCACCTTTTTCTATTACTTTAGCATCTTTTACTGTTTTTCCATATGCTTTTATAGTATCATATTCTTTGTATTCTTCTTTATTTATTCCCAATTGATTTAAAATTTTTTCAGAGGTTTCGCCCATGGCTGGCTTTATAAGTATTGCTACTATTCTTAAATTTTCTACTAAGTGATTCATTACTGAAGATAATTTTTCTGTTTCTTCATTTTTAGCTAAAGCCCATGGCATTGTTTCATCGATGTACTTATTAGTTCTTGATATTATTCCCCATATTGAATCTATTGCATTTGAAAAATGTAAGTTTTCCATGTTTTCTTCATATTCGGAAATTTTACTTGCAACTGTTTCTTCTAAATCTTTATCTACTTCATTTATTACACCTGTATAATTTGGAACTTTTCCCAAAAAATATTTATTTATCATTCCAATTGTCCTATTTAAAAGATTTCCTAAATCATTACATAAATCGAAATTATATTTATTTACAAAATCTTCTGGTGTGAATATTGCGTCTTGACCATATGGAAATTCCTTTAATAGGAAATACCTTGTTGCATCTAATCCATATCTTTCTACTAGCATTTCTGGATATACGATGTTTCCTTTTGATTTAGACATTTTTCCATCTTTCATCATTAAGAATCCATGTGAATAGATTTTCTTTGGAACAGGTAATCCTAAAGCCATTAAGAAAATAGGCCAATATATTCCATGAAATCTTATTATATCTTTTCCTACTAATTGTAAATCTGCTGGCCAATATTTATTAAACAATTTTTCATCATCCGACATGTATCCTAATGCTGTTATATAATTTGTTAACGCGTCTAACCATACATATATTACATGCTTTGGATCACTTGGAACTTTTATTCCCCAGTCGAAAGAAGTTCTTGTTACACATAAATCTTCTAGCCCTGGTTTTATAAAATTATTAAATAGCTCATTTTTTCTAGATTCAGGCTCTATAAAATTTGGATTTTCTTTATAAAATTCTTCTAATCTTTTTTGGTATTTCTTCATATTGAAGAAATAAGCTTCTTCCTTCATCTTCTTTACTTCTCTTCCACAATCAGGGCACTTGCCATCTACTAGTTGTGTTTCTGTGAAGTAAGTTTCGCAAGGCATGCAATACCAACCTTCGTATTCACCTTTGTATATATCACCTTGCTCCATGAATTTGGTAAATATTTTTTCAACAATTTTCGTATGCCTTTCCTCTGTTGTTCTTATAAAATCGTCATATTCTATATCCATCAATTTCCATAGTTTTTTAGCTTGCTCTGCCATTTCATTTACATGCTCTTGTGGTGTTAGCCCTCTTTTTACTGCTACTTGCTCTATTTTTTGACCATGTTCGTCAACTCCGGTTAATAGTCTTGCATCATAACCTCTTTGCTCTTTATATTTTTTTATTGTATCTGCAAGCACAGTTGTATATGCTGTACCTAAATGGAATCTTCCACTTGGATAATATATTGGTGTTGTTATATAAAATGTCTTTTTATCTGTATTCATAATCTCGCTTCCTTTTTATTATTTGCAATATATTTTATCAACTTATTAGGCATATTTCAATACAAATATTAAAATAAACAAAAAACCCACTTTTTCAGTGGGCTAAATTTACTATTTTATTTTTTTTCTGTTTCTTTTTTTCCTGGTAATTCTATTTCGCTAGTTTCTATATTAGCTTTTCCTAATATCATAATTAATCCTATAAAGATTAAAGCTATTCCAAAAACTATAAGCATTGCTGCTGCTCCTAAATTTTCTCCTGAGAAACTATTTTGTAAACCTGTGAATAGTAAACCTGTTCCTATTATTGCTATCAATATCCAAAACACCCATACTATTGTTTTAGTTTGTTCCTTCTTTGCCATTTTCTATTCCTCCTTCGTTTTTTTACATTATATTTAATATCTTTTAAAAAGTCAATATATAAATTTATATTTCTCTACATTTTAATACTAATCTTTGAGTTCCATAATTGGTACATGTAATTAGTGTTAGTTCTTTTCGTCCTCCTGTAAGCTGACTTGTGCACGAAACATCTTCTGGCTCTACAACATATTTATCATATACTTCATACATTACAGATTTTCCGCCTACTGCCTGTAATGTTGCTGTATCACCTATTTCCATTTTCGATAAATTTCCGAACATTTTACCATTTTTATAATTATGCCCTACTATGCAATAGTTTCCTATTTCGTTTGGTCCTGGTCCCCAATATTTATTTAAAGAAATTTTTAATAGCTCCTCTGATGTTTGGGATAAAACTGGATATTCTAACCCTAGTGAACTAATTTTTAATATAGCTTCTGATTTATACTCTTCATTATTTGTTGTATCCACATATTCGTCATCTGTTTCAATAATTGGCACACTTTCTATTTCATTGGCAACTGTTGCATCTAGTGAAACTATTAATACATCATTTACCACTGTTCTTACTGTAGTATCTTCCGTATTTGTTTTAGAACTTATATGTGTTAATATTTGTTTTGAAACTTCCTCACTTTTATTTTTATCATACTCTGCGTATATGTAATATGAAAATAATAAACAAATAGCAAATATTGATAAGAAAAATCTTATTTTATATATACGTTTTTTTCTTCTTAATTCTGGTGTTATGTATAATTTTTTCGTCACTAATATTTGATTCATCTCTTACCTCCATTCTTATTATATCATCTTTTTTTAATATTGAGAATATTTATTTATACAATCTATTAACAATTTGTATTGCTCTAAATTTAATGTTTCTCCTCTTACTCCATAATCAAATTCTAATTCATCAAAAATTTTCATTGCAATTTCTTTATTTTTTACTACGCCACTATTTACCAAAACATTTATCAAAGTTTTTCTTCTTTGGGTAAAGTTTAACTTTATTAATTTAAATAGTTCCTTTTCATTACTTATTTCTACTTTTGGCTGTTTTCTTAGTTTTAATTTTATTACTTCTGAATCTACCTTTGGAGCTGGTATAAAGCAATCTCTCCCCACATTTAATACTGGCTCTGCTTCCGAATAATAGTCTACCGCATATGTTATTGCTCCTGATAGCTTAGTACCTGGCTTTGCTGCTAACCTATCTGCTACTTCTTTTTGTACCATTACTACTATCTCGTCTATATTTAGCCTTTCCTCCAATAATTTCATAATAATTGGAGTACTTATGTAATATGGTAAATTAGCTACAATCTTTACCTTTCCATCTTCCTGTTTCTCGTTTTCTATTATAGCATTCAGATCAATTTTCAATATATCTTCATTAATTATTTGTAAGTTATTATACATTCTAAATCTATCTGAAATTACCTCTACCATTTTATTATCTATTTCTACTGCTATTACTTTATTTGCATTTTCTAAAAGTTTACTTGTTAGGGTTCCTAATCCTGGTCCTATTTCTATTACCAAGTCTTTCTTGCTTATATTGGCAGATTCAATAATTCCATCTATTACATCATCATCTATCAAAAAATTTTGCCCAAAACTTTTATTAGCTTGCAGTTTGTAATGGCTTAATAATAATACTGTTTCTTCACGTGAATTCATATTTATTTCCTATCCTTAAATTAATGTTGCACCTATTATTCCTGCTTCGTTTCCTGCCTGTGCAGCTAATATTATAGGTGGATTTTCTTTGTTAAACAAGTACTCTCCATTATAAATTTTATTTCTTAAATTGTCAAATATTAAACTTTCATAATGTGATAAGCTACCACCAATACTTATTGCCTCTGGCTCTAAAATATTTATTATATTAGCAATTCCAATAGCTAAGTTATCCGTATATTCATCTATAAGATCTTTTAATTCCATATTTTCATTATTCTCATTTATTAAATTTATTAAATCCTTAGCGCTTATGTATTCTTTTACATTTAAGATTTTCTTAATGTTTTCTTTAAATTTCTTTTTAGAACAATAAACTTCAAAACAGCCTTTATTACCACATTTGCATTTTTCTCCATTTTTTCTTATAACCATATGACCAAATTCAAAGCCAGAATTCCTTTTTGGCTTAATAAATTTATTATCATAAAAAGCTGCTCCACCGATTCCCGTTCCAACACATAAAAATACACAATCACTATAATCTTTCAAGCTCCCAAATTTTTTCTCTGTTAATGCTGCACATTTTCCATCGTTCTCTAACTCTATTTTTATATTTTCAGTATTTAAAGCTTCCTTTAAATTGCTTCTTAAATCGTATTTGCCTATTCCTAAATTTATAAAATTTTTTAAACAGCCTTCTTTAGGATTTCCAGGCGTCGCAATTCCTATCATCTCAATATCATTCAAATCAATGTTTGCAGATTTTAAAATTTGGTTAATTCCTTCTTTTAGACATATTAATATATAATTTTGTGCAGTTTCATTCTTCCTTTCACTCATGTAATATGTTCTTTTATCTAGTATTTCATGTTTTTCATTTACTAACCCAATGGCTATATGGCTTCCACCTAAATCTATACCTATTTTCATATCTTGCTCCTTAAACAATATTAGATGCTAGAAAAAAACTAACATCTAATTTATTTTTATATTTTATAATCCTGCTGCTGAGAATATAAAGTTACCCATATATGCTTGTATACATGGTACCAATACGACTATTACAACAAATATTAATAGCACACCTACTATTGAGTATACCAATTGTGGTAATACTGCCATTATATTATCCATTGTGTTTTTTATATCTATATCCATATAATCCAATAATTTTGACATCATTTCGGATAAGTCTGTTTTCATACCTACTTTCAACATTTCTGTTGTCATTGATGAACCCAACCCAGCTTTTTCAAATGGCTCTATCCAAGAATTACCTACTAATATATTATTTATAGATGTTTCAATCATAGCTCTCATAACATAGTTATTTATAACGTTTTTGCTTACGTCCATCGCCTCTTGAATTCTCATTCCATTATTCAAGTTTAATAGCATTGCTTTCATAAACCTTGAAAAGTCGACAGAATAAAATAGCTTTCCAAATATTGGCATAGTATATTTGAAGTAATCAAAATTATACTTTCCTTTTGGTGTGTTTATATAAAATATAACTGCTGCTGCAATCGCTACAATTATTCCAACCGGTATATACCAGTGAATTACAACCTGTTGTAAAAAGTTTGAAAATGCTAATGTTATTTTTGGTAATTCATCAGTAGAACCAACATCTGCATAAACTTTTTGTATAGTAGGAACTGTATATAAGCTTCCTACAAATAATAATACGATTAAAGCTATTAATTGTAATACGTTTGGTATTATTATTCCTTTTAATTTCTTTGTTGTATCTGTGTTTGTATCTAGGTATTTTACTGCCTGTTGTAATGATTGAGTAAGTGATCCAGATAATTCTCCGACTTTTATCATATTTATATATATATATGGAAACACATTTGAATAGTATTCCATAGTAGTATACATGTACTCACCAGCTTCTACACCAGCAAGTATATCTTCTAAGATACTTCTAAATGTAAAGTTTTCAGTATTTTCTATTATTGTGCTTAAGGCATGTATATTGTTGAAATCGGCTTTTTTTAGCAAATAGAAATTTTGTGTGAATATCATTATATCTCTAGTAGTTATTTTTTGCTGTGTTGATAAAGCCATGCTCAACTTTTCATATGTTGTTCTCTTTTTTGCTTTACCTTGATTAATAGTAGCCGAGTTTGCATTTTTTAATATTTCATCAATATCTGTTACATTCTTTTTCTTTGCCACTTTATTTTTATTTATACCGTAACCAACTTGCACAATATCTATTGGTAATAAATTACCACTTTTTAGCTTTTTTATTAAGTTCTGTTTACTACTACTTTCAACTCTGTTCCTTACGATTATTCCTTCTCTAGTAATCGCTCTATAAACATATTGAGGCATATTTTCCTCCTTCTTATATCATTTTATTTCCTTTTTTTATTTTTAATTGCATTATTGTTCTATTTAATGTTTCAATATTTTTTTCTTCTATTTGAGCTTTTGCTTGTTCAAGTGTTATCTTATCATCAACGAATAATTGTGCTATAGAATTTATTAATCCTATGCTTCCATTGGCTGATGAACTTTGTATTGCGTCTTCTATTTCGGATACACTTAATTTTTCTTTTCTTATAATTCCTGCTACTACGTTATCTACTACCATAACTTCTGGTAATAATACTAATTTTCCATCTTTCTGCCTTAATAATCTTTGTGAAGTTACTAGTTTTAATAATGAAGCAATTAAGTATTTTACACTTTGTTGATCTTGTATATCATAGAAGTTTATCATTCTATCTACAGTTTCTGCACATGATTTTGTATGCAATGTTCCTATTACTAAGTGTCCAGATTCTGCTGTTTCTATTGCTGCATCCATTGTTTCTCTATCTCTAATCTCCCCTATTACTAAAATATCGCAGTCCTCTCTTAAACAGTTCTTTACACCATCTTTGTAGGTTAAAGTATCTTGTCCAAATCCAACTTCCTTTTGTACTACTATTGATTTTTTAGATTTATGCTTGAACTCAACTGGGCTTTCCAAAGTTAATATTTTTTTATTTTGATTTTCATTTATGTCGTTAATTAATGCATTTAATGTTGTAGTTTTTCCTGAGTTTGTTTTTCCTGTAACAAGAACTAACCCTTGTGGTTGATACATCATTCTTCTTACAATATCTGGTACACCTAATTGTTCGAATGTTGGCAACGTATTTTTTATTATTCTTAATGTGAAAACTGGAACATCATCTTCTAATGATATATTTATTCTTAGTCTTAGGCCTTCAAATTCAAAAGATGAATCCAATTTTCTTGTTTCTTTAAAAACTTTATCTTTATCTACATTTCCTCTTATAAAGTAATCATATATATCTGCCATATCTTCTGGTGTTAATACATCACAGCCCTCATAGGGAACTAATTCTCTTGCAACTCTAAATGTAGGTTTTATTCCACTTATTAAGTGTATATCTGAAGCATCTCTTTCTATTGCTGACCTTAATACTTGATTTATATCTAACATATTTTCCCCCTCGTCTAGAATTATCAAATTAATATAATCCTAATTTTGAATTTAATTCTTCTAAAGTTGTATAGCCATCCAATACTTTATTGAATCCATCTATTACTAAAGGTCTATACCCTTCTTCTATAGCTTTTGCTCTAATCTCTAATGTTGATCTATCTTTAATTATTAAATCTTTTATTGTATCATTTATATTTAACACCTCAAATATACCTATTCTGCCATAGAATCCAGTTTCATTGCAATGCTTGCAACCTACAATATCGTATGTGTATTTTCCTTCAAAATTATATTCTATTCCATATTTTTTTGCAACATTATTAATTATTTCTTTTTCTTGCTGCGTAAATTCTCTTTTTTGTGCACAATTTGGGCATACTTTTCTTACCAACCTCTGTGACATGGATGTTGCCAAAGTACTTGAAATATCATAATCAGATACACCCATTTTTCTTAATCTTGTAATTACTTCAATACTATCTATTGTATGGATTGTTGAAAGCACATAGTGACCAGTTTGCCCTGCTTGCATAGCAATTTCTGCAGTTTCTCTATCACGAATCTCACCAACTAGTATAATATCAGGGTCTTGTCTTAATACAGTTCTTAAAGAATCTGAAAATGATGTTTTTGAATCTATTTCTATTTGGTTTAATCCTGGAATTCTTATTTCTACGGGATCTTCTATTGTTGTAACGTTTATGTCTGGCTTATTTAAGAAATCTATTATACTATAAAGTGTAGTTGTTTTACCTTCTCCAGTTGGAGCAGCAACTAATGTTATACTGTTTCTCTTATCAAAACTTTTTTTAACTAATTCTTCATCTCTTGGGAAACCTAATTCAAATATTTGTTGTACATCCACATTTTTCTTTAATAATCTTAAAACAAATTTTTCTCCCCACACATTTTTTTGTGAAGATACACGGATATTATAAGCTGGATACATCAATATTCTACCATCTTGTGCCTCTTGTTTTTCCTGATGCATATTTGAAATAGCCTTTAATCTACCTATTAGTTGAGTTTGTTTTTCTTTATCTATATCTGCCATTGTAGTTAAATGACCATCTATTCTGTATCTTACTCTTACTTCGTTTTCCATTGGCTCTATATGAATATCGCTGGCTCTTTTTTCCATAGCCGTTTTTATAATAGAGTCTAATAATCCTGAAATATCGGCACTTGTATCTATATCATCAGATGCAGTACCTTCTAATGAGTTTAATATAGATTCTATATTACTATCAAAAGTAATATATTTGTCCATAATCAACCCTTTATTCAAAAGTAGTAATCTTACATTCTCTACTTTTCTTTTATTTGTTAAATCTGAAAAACATACTTTAATTTTACCTGATTCAACAGCAAAAGGTATTACTTTATTTTGTTTAGCTACATCTAAAGACATATAGTCTAATAAATCTACCTGTACATCAGCTAGACCTAGATTTATGGCTTTTTCATTTAAAATTTCTCCCATTGCATTTATTAATACTGTTGGGTCGCAAAGTCCTAATTCTTTAATTATATCTCCAATTTTTTTATTTGGATGTGCTTTTTGGTAATCAAGAGCTTTGTTTATATCAGCTTCAGTTACCACACCTTTTTTTACAAGTTCTATTCCTATAGGTTGCATTCTTCAGTTACCTCCATTCTAATATTACTTTACCAATACTTCAATGTATAATCTATCTTTTTGCTAAAGGTATTTTTGCCATTATCTCCTATTGCTATATCTATAGTTATTATTTCTTTTTCTGTATTATTTATTACAACTGTTTTAGATGTAGCAGTAAAATTAGTTACACTACTGGCAATTTTTACCTTCCCTCTATACAATCCTCCATCATTATCTTTATAAAAGTAAGTTGAACCATTGTCAAAAGTAATTGTTATATTATTATCATTTGCTTCTATTTTTGCATTTTTACTATTTTTTACATCTTCTACAAAAAAACTATTAAACTTATCGAAAGAAGTGGCATATTTAGATGAATCTCTTACCACTTTTATATTGTTTGAAAAAAAGTTATTAAGCGTGGCTAATAGCCCTAAAATTAATGATATTGCAATTATATAAATTGATAACGCAAGTAAGGTTATACCTTTATCTGATTTAAACTTTTTCACACCTATTCTCCTACTTCTTTAACTTTCAATTTGTTTAATGTTAAATTTTTTTCTTTGTTATTTACTGTATAAGTTATTTTCAAATTGACTACTTTTAATAATTCATTTGTATCAGTTTTGCTAAACTCTACATTATAAGAATCGTCTATTGACAGTTCATTATTATTTATTAAATTAGTTACAAAGTCATCTGTTATATCTTCAAATGCTTTTTCATCCACTTTTTCTAAAATTATAGTTGCATATGCACTAGCATTAGCACTTTTTAATATTTCTAAATTAGTAAGATATAAATTATACATAATCGTAGCAATTAATCCCGCAAACACAATTATAATTGTTACGGCTACTGCTAAATCTATTCCTGTTACACCTTTATTATCTTTTAAAAATTTCTTTTGCATATTAACCTCTATAAAAAATTTGCATATTAGTTATTATTAACATTATTATATTGCTAACACATAGATAAAATCCTATTGGAATTTTATACTCTTCAGTATCATTTACCCTAATTTTCTTCTGCTTTATTTTAGCTATCGAAGTAGATATTAATTGAATAGCTATTGCTAGTATGGTGCATGTAATTGTTAAAATAGTACATGCTTCATATGTAAAAGTAAGCATTATGAATGCTAAAATTATTATTTGTAGTGTATAATTATTTTTTGCTTTTTTAGAAAAATAGAGATTATTTATTAATGTTAAAATTACAACCACAAATAAGTATATAACATATCTATACATACCTTGTTTTTCTAATACATATAGATATATGATATACGCTGCTTCAACTATTATTGCGTATAGTAATACTCCATTTCTTATTTGCATTTTTTCTTTATCTATTCCAGCTATAATAAACAAGCCAGCTATGTACAATAAACCACAAATACAATATATTATTTTTGATATTTCCATATTATATATGTTGAAATTTATAGATGCTGCAAATAGTGTGAATACTACTCCTGATAATACTTCTAATAATAAATACCTTATTCTTATTTTTTTATGGCAATATCTGCATTTTCCTCCTAGGAAGATATAGCTAAATATTGGAATCATGTCTAAAAAGCTTAATTTATGATTGCAGTTAGGGCAATATGATCTTGTATGTGTTATATCTTTGCCTAATGGTATTCTATATACTGCTAACGTAAAAAAGCTTCCAAATACTGTGCCTATTAAAAAAATATATAAATATATAATTGCTTCCATATTTCTCCTAATTTTAAAAGTGGGTTACCAAATATTATACCATATTAGGTAACCCGTAAATATTATTAATAGTTAATATTGTTCATATATGTTTCTAGATTTGTTAATTGTGTTTTCTCTTCTGCAGCTGCGTTTGTGTAGTTTGTAGCTGCTGCTTTAGTTCTTGTTAAGATACCTTGATTACCTATTACTAAGCTTAAGGCTACACCTGCTAGTATTAATAATACAACTATAGTAACAACTAAAGCTACTAATGTAATACCCTTTTCTTTCTTAAACATATAAAATTCCTCCTTCTCGTGTTTTTGTTATATATATTTATTATTAAATATAACCTAAATTAATTATTTTAAATCTGTATCTTTAAAGTAGTTTTGTGTTGAATTCGTGTTGTCATTGTTAGATACATTTCCTGTTGTATTTGAATTATCAGAATTTCCATTTTCAGTATTTGTATTATTTTCTGAATTGCTTGTGCCACTTCCTAAATCCTTAAATGGATTTGACTTTCCTGGAACATAACTCTTTGTTTGCTTATACAAAGTTAGGTCTGAATCTGTAATTTCAAATACTATATTTTGTTTTGGATATTCTACTATTTCTTCATTAACTTCATTTTTTATTGTTTCTGAAGTTTGGTATGCTTCTACATTGCTTGGTATTACTTTATTAACTGGAATGTAATTATAAAATATTACCGCTAATACTAAGCATATTGCTAAACACAATAAAAGTATAATTGTAATTTCTTTTAAAACTGCTTTCATTATATTTGCTCCTCCCTAATTAATATCCATTACTGATTATTTTCTGTTGTGTTTGTATTTACACTTTGCTGATTATCTGTTGTTGTATTTGTATTTATATCACTTGTGGTTGTTCCACTTGTGTTGCTTGTGCTACTGCTTGTTGTTGGCTGCTCCGTTGTTTGCTCTGGCTTTATTCCTATATCTTTTACTGTAAATTCACCAACTAAGCTTTCATCGCTGTTTCCTAATGATAATTTAAAGCCTTCTATTTTAAAATTTAATTTTGAATCATTTTCCAATGCATATACAAAGTTTCTAATTCCTATATAGCTTCCAGTTACTGTAAATGACAAATTGTTTTTATCACCAACTCCTAATGTAGTTGCTACAATTTTTACATTTACTCCTTTTGAAGTAGCATGATTTCCAATTCTGCTCCAAAGGTATTCTCTTGCATACGATGATTCTTGATTTGCTTCTTTTATTTCTTCTTCAGTACTTACACTTGCTATATTCAAATAGCTTGATTTAGCTGCTGCTAATTGTTTTGTTGCTGTTTGTAAAGAATCTAATGTGCTTCTATAAGTTACATTATTCAAATTATTAGCATCATCTATCATTTTGGTTAAGTCGTCATTTCTTTGTACTATGCTTGATATACTTAATATTTCAAGCTTTCCTATCTTAATTCCATTAACCATTACTAGTGCTATTAGAATTATAATTAGAAGTGTAAATACCGTCATTAATAAGTTTTTCATGGCAACTCTCCTTCGATTACTATTTTAATAACACCACTACCACTGTCATTATAAGCATCCGAAGATACTATCGTATCTGGTGCAAGTATTCCTTCTGATCTTATTTTTGCTTTAAAATATCCTAGTTGCTCATATTTTCTTGATTGAACATGTATTACTATTTTTCTTCCCGTTGTATTTTCTATTGATGTAATTTGCACTTCTTGTGGTATTATTCCTACTAATTCACTTAATAATACTGGTATTGTATTTTTATAAGACAACTTTTCTGATAATGAATCGGTCGCATTTTCTAAGTTTTTCTTCATCGTAGTGTATTCACTAGTTTTACTGTTTATATTGTTTACATCATTTTTTATAAGTGCTATTTGTGCATTTGTAAAATCAGTTAATTGCTTTATATCGTCTTCTTTATTAGATATTTGCAAATTAATAAATATTGCAAATCCAGAATAAACTACTAAAGTTGCAACTCCTATTGCGAATAATCTTCTAACCCATTTAGTAACCTGAGTCTTTGAAATGCTTATGTTATTTAATTTTGATATTATTCCATCTTTATTTCCTTTATTTGAATCTTTGCTAGAAATTGTTAACCATTCAGGAAGTGCCTTTTGCTTGCTGAAGTTAATATTCTTAATTCCATAAGATAACCCCTGTAAGGCTAAAGCTATAGCTGAGTTTACTTCTATATAATCTTTTATATTTATTCTTGGTGTATCTTCTATAAAGAATGGCTTCAATATTTCACATTTTGCATTATTCAATAATTCTTCAAAATATAAGTCAATATTATTTATTGCTGTACCTAATCCCGTTAAATATACTTTGTTTATTTTTATTAAAGAATCAGTTATTATTTGTTTTATCTGTGATGCTATTTTATACAATGTAGGAACTATATCACTTAAATATTCATTTTCTGAATCTTGTAATTCTTTCCCTTGCATCGTATAAATTGTGGTATTTTTACAAATATCGTATGCTTTTTTATATGAGTTTTCTTTTTGTTCTATAGCATCTAATATTTCCTCCATACCATCATCTATTTTGTTTATGCTATAAACCTTTTGACCTGTAACTGTAGTAACTGTAGTTGAGCTTTCTATATTTACTATTAATATGTTTTCTTTATCAGTTAGTGGAGCTATATTAGCTATACTTATTGATAAAGGGCTAACTGTTGTTACTTTTTTTCCTTCAAAATCGGCAAATATTTTATTTAATTTAATTTTGTCTACAGATGTATGAATAACCCTAATTTTTTCTTTGTCTTCTACATCATTAACTAGTGCATATCTTGACTCTAGTGCGTTAGGATTATACCCTTTTTCATAACAAAATGATTCAAATTCTGTTTTAATTGCCTTGTCCAAATCTTTTTTATTCAACAAATCAGACATATAGAAATAGTTATACATTTCATCACTTAAGTTTACGCTTATTGGCACTTTAAAGCTAAATGTTTCTTCTACTATTTTATTTATTGTTGGTATAAGTTCTGAATATACTTCTACACCAAAAGCTTCTACTTTAGTAGAAGTTTTGTCTCTAGATACTTTTGCATATTTAATTATGTTTTTGTCTATATACAATCCTAAACAACTTGGCATTATTATTTCCCCTCAATATTATTATGTTCTACAAAAATATATAATAAATACAATATTTTTTTGTCATTTTTTGGTGTTTTTTATATACATAACTTTTATAATATAATTTTATCTTTTTTTTTTCAAAAGTCAATAATTTAAAAGTAATAGTAATCCAATTGTAATATTGTAATATTTTTGTAATAGAGTAAAAAAACTGACTAGAAAAATCTAATCAGTTTTTATTTTACTTTATGATACTTATAATTATAATCAATAATCCGAAAATTATTCTGTAAATTGAAAATCCTTTGAAACTGCCTTTTTGCAAGAATTTTAATAAAAATTTTATAACCAATAATCCAACAATAAAACTTGTTAAAACTCCTACTACAAATGGCAAATCAAAAACAAAATCTTTGAATTTAAATATTGTTGCTGCTAAAACTATTGGAGCTGATAACATAAACGAATATCTTGCTGCCGATTCTCTTTCTATCTTCATCATTCTTGCCGTTGTAATAGTTACTCCAGAACGTGAAACGCCTGGTATAAAAGCAAGTGCTTGTGATACACCAATTAAAAAAGTTTGTTTTAATGTCATTTGTTCATATTTTACTTTGCTTGGTGCCTTTTTATCTACTACATACAATATAATGCCCATTATAATTAAAGCTAAAGCAATTATTATTGGTCTATTTAAATTTCCAGATAAAAAGTGATCTAATAAAAATCCTATTATTCCACCTGGTATAGTTGCTAATACTATATGCCAAAACATCCTCCCTTGGACTGTTCTTTCTTTTTTTACAACATAATTAAATCCACCTTTTATTAATCCTAGCCAATCCTTAAAGAAATATAAACCTATCGCAAGTAGTGTGCCAAAGTGTAACGCTACATCAAAAGATTCTGGAATATTCCAGTTAAAAATCCATGGTATTATTGTTAAATGTGCAGAACTAGAAATTGGTAAAAGTTCTGTTAATCCCTGTATTACTCCCAAAAGAGCCGCTTGAAAAATATTCATTATTATTTCCTCCATCTCAATTATATATCTTTTTCTTTTTGTTCTTCATTTATTTCTCTCGTTTTCATCACGTTTTCAATCATTTGAAGATCATTATTATTAAGTTTGCCCACTAATTTACATGTACTATATAAATGTTTTTCCACATCTAATTCTCTTTTTGTTTTATTTGCTTTCTTAGCATTTTCTATATCTGGTTTTTTTATTTTATCTTTGATAGTTACAAAAATATTATCATTTTGAACTTTCTCATAAACTTCTGTATCTTCTTCCACAGCTATATTTATATAACTTATTGCTTTATCTAGTTCTCCTTTTATAATAGATATTCTAGCCAAATAAAAATATGCTCCTGCTTCTAGTTCTTCATCATTTATGCATTCTTCTAAAAAGTTTTTAGCTTCATCTAAATCGCCATATATTAAAGCTAATTGGCCTAGTGTATATTTTGCTTTATTTAAGTCGCTATTAATTTGAGCAGCCTTTTCATAATTTTCTTTTGCCTTTTGAAAATCATTTAGCATTGTATACGTCATTCCTAAATTATAATATAAATCATAGTCTGCTGGTCTATGCCTTAACGCTGCATTATATATTTGAATTGCCTCTTTATATGATCCTTCATTGCATAATATATCAGCAAATTCCATACTTGCTTCATAGCAATCCGATTGTTTTCTTAAAATATCAGCAAATATTTCTTTTGCTTCATCTTGCCTATTATTTTTGCCATATAATTTTCCTAATTTTATATAAATATCTTGTTCATAGTTTTCTAAGCTTATAATCTTTTCATATTCCTCTATAGCTAATTCTTCTTTGTTTAAATCTTCATATATCCCAGCTAAAAGCTTATGTAATGTTACACTGTCCGGATTTTTTTCAATACTTGCCTCAAGATATTTTTGTATTACTTCTTTTTTATTCATCACTTTTAACAAAGGCATTGCACATACTATTAGCATTTCGGAAAAACTTATATTCTTTTTGTATTCTAGAAATAAAACTGCTATAGGGATTATTATTGATAGCACATACATTAGCAATTTGAATACTATATTTAATTTTATTCCTGTTACCAGCTCAAGAAAGCTGATGGCGATTCCTATAAACTGAACAATTAATAAATATACATAGTTTGTATCATTTTTCTTTACTAGTTTCAAAAACATTAATATAAACAGAGTAAATGCAATTACGTTAAAAAATATTTTTCCAACCATTTTTCCACCTCTTATTTATTTAAAAATTTTTCCTTATAATTTTCCATGCATTTTTCTATTATTTGTTCTGCTTCTTCCCTGCCCATTATTTTATCTACTGTAGTTTGCTTTCCTTCTAATTGTTTATATACCTCAAAGAAATGTTTAATTTCTTCAGATACTTGTGCTGGTATTTCCGATATATCTTTATATGTATTTAAAAATGGATCATGCTTTGCTATTGCTATAATTTTTTCATCTTCTTCATTATTATCTATCATTCTTAATGCTCCTATTGGATAGCATTCTACTAAAGTTAATGGATATATTGCCTCTTGGCAAAGTATTAATACATCTAATGGGTCATTATCTCCAGCATATGTCCTTGGAATAAATCCATAATTTGCTGGATAATGTGTTGCTGTATACAAAATTCTATCCAACTTTAATAATCCTGTTTTCTTATCTAATTCATATTTATTATTACATCCCTTAGGAATTTCTACAACTCCCACAAAGTCATCTTTTTTTACTCTATCTTCTTCTATATCATGCCATATATTCATACTAATTACCTCTTTTCTAATTTATATGTAATTATCATAATGCATTTATTTTAAAAAGTCCAGTCTTATATTTTAAAAAATTACTATTTTGTATTTACTTTTCATAATTGTTATTATAAAATACTTGCTAGTTTTATTAAAAGGAGTTAAGCATGTTTAAAAAATATTTATTAGTATTCTTGGTATCTATGGTGCCTTTAATTGAGCTAAGAGGTGCTGTGCCAATAGGTTTAAGCACATGGATGGGAGATCCGCTTCCTATTTTACCTCTTTACATTGTTTGTATTTTAGGAAATATGTTACCTGTTCCAATAATATTTTTCTTTGCAAGAAAAGTTTTGGTATGGGGTGCTGATAAAAAATTTATCGGAAAATTCTTTAAATTCTGTTTAGAAAAAGGTGAAAAAGGTGGAAAGAAATTACAAGAAAAAGCTGGACGTGGTTTATATTGGGCTTTATTCTTGTTTGTAGGAATCCCACTTCCTGGAACTGGAGCTTGGACAGGCACTTTAGCTGCAAGTTTATTGGATATGGATTTTAAGAAAAGTGTAATAGCTATTATTGCTGGTGTTGTTTTAGCTGGCATAATAATGGGATTAGCTGCAGCCGGAGTATTCGGTGCTGCTGGCGCTCTTCTAGCAAAATAAAAAACTCGGTTGTTAAACTTAATTAACAACCGAATTTTTTATACTTTTTCTTCTATTAATTTAAAATCAATTTTTCTAGTTTGTTTGTCTGCTGAAATAACTTTTATTTTTACTTCATTACCTATTTTAAAAACTCTTTTTGTTCTCTCTCCAACTAAAGTTTTCCTTTGGTCATCATATGCAAAATATTCATTTCCCATGTTTTCAAATCTTATTAATCCTTCTACAGTATTTTCCAATTCCACAAACATTCCAAATGGAGTTATACTAGATACAATTCCTGTATATTCTTCTTCGATCTTATCTTGCATATATTCTGCTTTCTTTATGTCTTCAGCATCTCTTTCCACTTTTTGTGCTATTTTTTCTCTTTCAGTTGAGCTATCTGCATATTTTGCTGATTGCACATCGTACTTCTCTTTTACACTTTCTTTTAGATTATAATTAGAAGCTATATAATCTGATATAACTCTGTGTATAAATAAATCCGGGTACCTTCTTATTGGTGATGTAAAATGGCAATAGCATTTACTAGCTATTCCAAAATGGCCCTTGTTTTCTTTTTCATATCTTGCTACTTTTAATGTTCTTAATACTAAATTAGAAACAACTCTTTCTTCTGGTTTTCCTTTTATTTCTTCTAGCACCTGTGCAAATGCTTTAGGGTGTATGCTATCTTTGTCATCTTTCTTTATTCCCTTAATTTTATAGCCTAAATTAAATAGAAATTTATTTAATTCATCTATTTTTTCTATATCTGGCGCTTCATGCACTCTATAAATAAAAGGAGCTTGTAGCCAATAAAATTTCTCTGCAACTGTTTCATTTGCAGTTAGCATAAATTGCTCTATTATCTCATTTGCTTCTGTATAATCATATTTTTTTATATCTACAGCAATGCCGTTTTCATCTAAAATTATTTTGCTTTCTGGTATATCTAAATTTAAACTACCATTTCTTTCTCTTCTTGCTTTTAATATGTCTTTTAGTTCTCTCATTCGTATAAAATGTTCAATATATTGACTGTATTTTTTTGCAATTTCTTCATCTTTTTTAGTTGCTTCCTCTCCCGATTTTTTGCAATCTACATATCTTAATATTGAAGAAACATCATTATAATTCATTCTTCTTGTTACTTTTATTATGCTCTTCTTTACATCAGAACTTATTACATTTCCTTTTTGGTCTATAACCATAATAGCACTAAGTGCATATCTATCTTTTCCCTCATTTAAGCTACATATTCCATTTGATAATTCTTTTGGAAGCATTTGTATTACTCTATCCATCAAATATATGCTAGTACCTCTTGTGATGGCTTCTTTATCTAGTTTCGAACCCTCTTTCACATAGTTACTTACATCTGCTATGTGTACATTTAAATTGTAAGTACCATCGCTATTCTTTTGAACGCTTACAGCGTCATCCAAATCTTTTGCATCTTCACCATCTATTGTAAAGATTTCGTCATTTCTAAAATCTGTTCTATTTTGCTCAACACTTTTTATTTCTTGCGGTATCGACTTTGCCTCTTTTATTACAGGTTCTGGAAACTCATATGGTAAAGAATATTCTTTAACTAATGATAATATATCCACACCAGCGGCATCATATTTTCCAAGTATTTCTACTATTTTTCCCTCTGCTTTATTATTGCCGTCTGGATATTTTGTTATTTTTACTACTACTTTCTGATTATTTTTTGCTCCTCCAAAATTCTTCTTTGATATATATACATCATTGCTAGCTTTCTTATCATCTGGAATTACGAAGCCAAAATTTTTGCTTTTTTTAAAAATACCAACCAAGCTATCTTTTTCGTGCTTTATTATATATACAACTTTTCCCTCTTTTTTAGGACTCGTAGAATCTTTACCGTGCTTTATATCATCATATACTTTTATTAAAACTGTATCACCATTTAACGCATTTAACGTTTGCTTTGGTGATATATATATTTCCTCTTCTTCTCCTTCTACACTTACAAATCCAAAACCTTTTTCATTTCTTCTAAATATTCCTGAAATATAATCTGGATTATCTAATAAATTTTTTTCTTTTCTTTTTTTGCTCATATCATTCCTCTATTTTATTTTTTCTTATTTTTCAAATTCTATGCAAAAGACGACAGAAAGATCTGCCGCCATAAAATCATAAATAATTTATTTATACTAGAACATGTATATTATTCCTAAAATTATAGTATATACTAAAAATACTACTCCTACTATTATTGTCCATTTTTTTATTTTTCCTTCACGAGTTCTAGATTTATTTTTCTCGTAGAAATTGTTTGTAGATGAGCCAGTTATTGTTCCAGAAGCTCCTTTGCTATCTTTATTTTGCATCATTACAAGGATTATTAATCCTAAACAAATTACTATGTATATGGCAATCATTATATATTTAACTACTTGCATTTTCCTTCTCCTTTTGCTTTTTCTTATTAGCTCATTTATTGTAACACATAAAAAAACAAATTGCAATACTTTTTTATTGATGTTTTTCCTATTTTCTATTGGTTTTTCCGCAATTTTATGGTATAATTGTATTGTTATTATAGGAGGTTTTTATGGTAGCATGGCAAATTTGGTTAATCGTTGCAGGTTTTTCTTTTATATTAGAAATTGCTACGGTTGGCTTTTTAGTATTTTGGTTTGGAGTTGCAGCTTTAATAGTATGTATATTAAGCTTATTCATACCTAGTTTAGTTGCTCAATTTGCTATTTTTATTATTTTATCTGCTTTGCTTATTTGTTTAACTAGGCGTTTTTCAGAAAAAATAACAAAAAAAGACACAATTGTTACAAACTCTAACAGTATTATTGGTAAAAAAGCTATAGTAAAAAAAGATATTTCTAGTACTTCAAATGGTCAAATTAAAGTAAATGGAGATATCTGGACTGCTGTTTTATCAGAAGATTTTACCGATTCTATTTCTGAAGGTAGCACTGTGGAAATAGAAAAAATCGACGGAGTAAAAGCCGTTGTAAAACCACTAAAATAAGTTTTAATTTAAGGAGGAAAAAACATGACATTTTTAATTATTCTATTACTTATAATAGCAATAATAGCATTCAAATCTATTAAAGTTGTTAGACAATCAGAAGTCTACATTATTGAAAGACTTGGTAAATTTCACAAAGTTGCAGACGCAGGTCTTACAATTATAATTCCTTTTGTTGACCATGTAAGAAGTGTTGTTAGCTTAAAACAACAAACTATGGATGTTCCACCACAAGGAGTTATCACACAAGATAACGTTACTATTACTATAGATACTGTTGTATTCTACAAAGTAACTGATCCAGCAAAAGCTGTATACGAAATTCAATCTTTGAAAAAAGGTATTGAATATTTAGCAATTACAACAATTCGTGATATAGTTGGTAAAATGGACTTAGATGATACATTCAGTTCAAGAGATATAATTAATGAACAATTAAGAACAATACTTGACGAAGCAACTGACCAATGGGGTTGCAAAATCGATAGAGTTGAGATAAAAGATATTACTCCACCAGCAGATATTAGAGATGCTATGGAAAAGCAAATGAATGCAGAAAGAAATAAAAGAGCTTTAATCCTTCAAGCTGAAGGTGAAAGACAATCTGCAATCACTCTTGCCCAAGGTAGAAAAGAAGCTGCTATATTAGAGGCTGAAGCTGATAAAGAAGCAAAAATAAGAAGAGCTGCCGGTGATGCAGAAGCTATTAAGAAAGTTGCTGAAGCAAAAGCTGATGAAATTCAAATGGTTTATGATGCAATGATGAAAGCCAAACCAGATGATACTTTAGTTCAATTGAAATCTTTAGAAGCTTTAAAAGAAATTGCAAATGGAGATGCAAACAAAGTATTTATTCCATTTGATGCTACAAATAGCTTAGCAAGCTTAGGCGCTGTAAAAGAAATTCTTACAGATAATAAAAAATAATATTACATAAATTTACCCGAGTTCATTTAGAACCCGGGATTTTTTTATTGACAATTTTCGTCTTTTATATAATATTTTGTTCCTACCATTTCATCTGGTAAATATTGCTGTTCTACGTAATGTCCAGGATAATCATGTGGATATTTGTATCCTATTCCATAGCCTTCAGATTTCATTCCTTCTATTGGTGCATTTCTTATATGCATAGGTATTTCTCCTGTATCTTTTGTAGATACATCTTCCAATGCTTTATTTATTGCTAAATAACTTGCATTAGATTTCTTTGAAGTTGCTACATACACAGCCGCTTCTGCCAAAATGATTCTTGCTTCTGGCATTCCTACCATATGTACTGCTTGCATAGCATTTGTTGCAATAACTAATGCATTCGGGTTCGCCATCCCCACATCTTCTGCAGCCGCAATAACTATTCTTCTAGCCAAAAACATAGGATCTTCTCCTCCATTTAAAGCTCTTGCTAAATAAAACACTGCTGCATCAGCATCGCTTCCCCTCATAGATTTTATGAAAGCACTGATGTTGTCATAATGACTATCTCCTTTTTTATCAAAAATAGCTTTTCTATTTTGAACGCTTTCCTTTGCTATCTGGTCTGTAATTGTTATAAATCCATCTTCCCCAATTTTAGTAGTTAATACGGCTACCTCTAAACCATTTAAAGCTGTTCTAACATCTCCATTTGCTGTTTCTGCTATTTTATGAAGTGTTTCATCTTCTATTTTTATTTTGTATTGACCTAGTCCTTCTTCTCTGACTAATGAGCTTTTTAAAACCTTAAATATATCATCTTCATTCAAAGGTTCTAGCTTAAATACCATTGACCTTGATATTAAAGCTTTGTTTACTTCAAAGTATGGGTTCTCTGTTGTTGCTCCTATTAAAATAACCGTTCCTTTTTCCACAAATGGTAGTAATGCATCTTGCTGCAATTTATTAAATCTATGAATCTCATCTATAAATAAAATACATTTACCAGATGGATTTAGAAGTGGATTTTCAGCTTCTTCTATAGCTTTTTTTATATCTGCCACACCAGCTGTTACAGCATTCAATTTAGTAAATTGGTATTTTGTTGTATTACTTATTACCCTTGCAAGTGATGTTTTACCACATCCTGGAGGCCCCCATAATATTATACTAGATAGCCTATCTGCTTTTATTGTTCTATATAAAATTTTATCTTTTCCCAATATATGTTCTTGACCAACATATTCTTCTAAAGTTTTTGGCCTCATTCTATATGCTAGTGGTTCGTTAAGATTCATTTTTTCCACCTTCTTTTATTTTGCTAAATATTGTAATGCTTCTCTTATTTTATCTTCCAAATTCTCTGACTTAATTTTTGATAATACTTTATTAATCTCGTATCTTCTATATCCCAATACTTGAAGAGCCTGAATAAGTTCTTCTTGGTCTTCCTCAGAATTTGCCTCTTCTTCTAATTTTGTATTATCATTTGCTAAAATTGCTTCTTCTGTTTTTATTTTATCTTTTAATTCTAATATTATTCTTTGTGCAGTTTTAAGGCCAATGCCTTGTAATTTTTTTAATGAGTTTACATCATTCGTAATTACTGCTAAAGCAAATCTAGAAGGAGTTATATTTGATAGTATTGTAATTGCCGATTTTGCTCCTATTCCTCCTACAGAAATCAGTAACTCAAACATATGTAATTCTTCGTTTGTTTTAAATCCAAACAAGCTTACATCATCTTCTCTTACTTTTAAATAAGTATATACTTTAACTTCTCTATCTTCTTCTAATTCATCAATGGATTTTTTAGACATGAATATTTTATATCCAATTCCATTTACTTCCATTACTACATATTCTTCTGATTTAAATTGTATATTTCCTTTTAAATATGCAAACATTGCGGCTCCTCTTATAAATATTTTCTATTGTTCTTTATATTTAAAAATTCTTCTAGTAGCTCTTTTTCTGTATATGACTTCTTCTCTTTTGTAGCAGTATTTTCTATTTCATATACACCTTCTTCAGATTTATTTCCTAGTACTAGCATATATGGTGTTCCAAGCATTGTACAATCTTTAATTTTTGCTCCTAGCATTCCTTGTTTTCTATCATCTAATATAACTGGAATATTGTGTTCCATTAATATATTATATAATTTTTCTGCTTCTTCCATTTTTTCATCTTTTGCAACTATTTGTAGCAAATATGGTGCTACATTAACTGGCAACGATATTCCTGTTGCTTCATCTTTTTCATTTTTTAATACATAGCTTTCATATATTGTTGCAACAACTCTGCTTATTCCAATTCCATAGCAGCCCATGTACAATAATTGCTCTTTACCATCTTTATCTATGTATGTAGCATTCATTGATTTTGAATATTTTGTTCCTAATTGGAATATATGTCCTAATTCTATAGATTTTTTTGCTTCTACATCCTTTGTATCTTCTATTCCATATTTTTCTTTTAAATATTCGTTTGCATCTTCTCTTTCTAAAATTTCTGTATTAAATGCTATTCCTGTCTTTTTATCAAATAATATTGTATCTTCGCCAATTGGTGATAATAGCATAAATTCTTCTGATTGATTTCCTCCCATAGCCCCGCTATCTGCAGCAACTGGTAAAGCTTTTAATCCTAGAATTTCAAATATTTCCATGTACGCTTTTCTTATTTTTTGATATGTTATTGCTGAATTTTCTTCATCTAAATCAAAGCTATATGCATCCATCATTGGGAATGATTTTCCTCTTAACAAATAGCCTCTTGTACGTATCTCATTTCTGTATTTTTCGCCAATTTGATATAATGTTACTGGTAAGTTTTTATATGATGATATTCTTCCTCTTACAAAGTCTGTAACTGCTTCTTCTGCAGTAGGTGCCATTACAAATTCACCTTTGTCTGATTCAACAGAAAGCATTACACATTCTTCTATATATTTAGAATATCTTCCTGATTCTTCCCATAAGCTTTTTGGCTGCATTGTAGGCAATAATATTTCTATACAACCATATTTATTTAATACTCCTCTTACAACTGTCTCAACATTTTGCCTTAATCTTAATGGCACATTATTATATGCATATATACCTGTTCCATATTGTACCAATTGGTTTGTTTGCATTAATATATCTTGTGCTGGATATGATTTATCCAAATTATTTACTCTTATAGTTCCTAATCCTGTTTGTGATAGTCTCATTCTTCTTCTCCTTTAACTATATCATCTATTACGATTTGCTCGTTTTCATCTACTTTATATCTCGGTAAATCCGGTAGTTCCTCTAAGCTTTTTAAATCAAATAGCTTTAAGAAGTTTGACGTTGTTGAATACATTGTTGGTTTACCTGGCGCATCTAGTTTTCCAGCACTTTCTATCAAATTGTACTCTAATAATTTATATATTGTACCATCTGAATTAACCCCTCTAATGCTTTCTATTTCAGCTCTAGTAATCTTAGGGTTATATGCTATAATTGCCAATGTTTCAAGCGCTGCCTGTGATAGATTTGGCTTACTTCTTTTATCAAATACTTGATATAGATATTTGTATAATTCTTTTTTTGTAGCCAACTGATAACTATTTTCTACTTTTATTATTTCTATTCCTCTAGATTCTTCTAAATAGCCTTCTTGTAACTTATCTATTATAGCTATTATCTCTTCTTCTGATACTTCTAGTGCAGCCATTAATTCAACCACTTTTACTTCTCTACCTGCTGCAAATAAAATTGCTTCCACTGCAGCCATACCATTTTTTATATCCATTTTGTTCATTCCTTTGTTATAATGTGTTGTTTAAAATACACTAACATTATACACGTGTATCAGTAGTTATGTCAAGGAAAAGCAGGTACTAATTTTACTAAAAAAGCAATAAAAGTGAAGCTTCTCTTACCTCACTTTTGGTTAACTTTTAATTATCTCCAACCTATTCACACATATTGAATTATCCCCTTTTTCCTGTTATAATACTTCGTAGCAATAATAATGGAGGTCACACTATGGCATTCGATGGAATTGTCTGTTCAGCAGTAGTTGCTGAATTAAACACTTTGATTTCAGAAGGAAAAATAAATAAAATTTTTGAACCAAATAAAAATGAAATTATAATAGGAATCTATTCAAAAGGTAAAAATTTAGCTTTAAATATAAATATTGACCCAGTAAATTACAGAATTAATTTAACAACACACTCTAAGCCTAATCCCAAAAATGTTTATAATTTTTGTATGGTTCTTAGAAAACATTTAACAAGCGGAACTATAAAAAAAGTTTATATGAAGGAATTAGACAGAATCATATATATTGATATTGATTGCTACAATGAGCTAAATGATCATATTACAAAAACTTTAATAATAGAACTTATGGGAAAACATAGCAATATTATTCTAATCAATTCTGATGGTATCATAATTGATAGCTTAAGACATCTTAACAAATTAGATAATTCTCTTAGGGATATTTTGCCTGGATATAAATATATTGAAATAGAAAACTCAAAGCTTGATTTTCAAAGCTCTACTTTTGATTCTTTCTATAAGAATATAAAAGAAAATAATGTATCAAAAATTTCTTCGGCTATATCAAATTGTTTCTCAGGTTTTAGTAAATCTGGTGTTATCTACACCTTGGATTCTTTAAATATAAAAGATGATGTCAATGTAGCTGTATCTGATTATAAAAAAATATATACATATTTTTCTGAACTGCTAAAGCAAAATATTTCTGATATTTCATGTACAGAAATTAATTTGTTATATAAAAAAGATTTTTATATAACAAATGCTTCTTCAAAAGATATTCTAATAAACTTTTTTATTGATGATTTCTATTTTGACAAAGAAGTAAGAGAAAAATTTGAATCTACCAAATCAAACACTTTGCGTTCTCTTTTAGGAAAAACAAAAAAGCTTTCCGATAAGCTTAAAAATATTGATAGCAAATTAAAAGAATGTTCTAAAATTGAAACATATAAACTATATGGTGAGCTAATAACTAGCAATTTATATAGAATTCCTAATTATAATCAGGAAAATATAACTTTAGAAAATTACTATGATAATAATAATCCAATATCAATTCCGTTGGACTCTACTATTTCACCATCTGCAAATGCAAAAAAATTCTTTAAAAAATATAGAAAATTGCAAAATACTGTGTCTATTATTGAAAAACAAAAAGAAGCAATAAAATTAGAACTTGATTATTTAGATAGTATAGTTTATGAAATTAATAACTGTGCTAATCTAGATGAGCTAGAGGCTATTATAGCTGAAATATCTGAAGATTACGGTATTTCTAACGTAAAAAAAGATGAATCTACAAAAAAAACTAAGAAACCTGTAGCCAATATGCCAACTGAATATAAAATTGATGGTTACACTATTCTTGTTGGGAAAAATAATAAACAAAACGATAATCTAACTTGTAAAATAGCCAAAAAAAATGATCTTTGGTTTCACACCAAAGATATTCATGGTAGTCATGTTGTTTTGAGGCTTGATAAAAATAAAAAAGCTACAGATTCTATAATATATAAGTGTGCAACAATTGCAGCATATTATAGTAAAGCAAAATTATCACAAAATGTTCCTGTAGATTACACTTTTATAAAATATGTTAGAAAACCTAATGGTGCCAAACCAGGAATGGTTATTTATACAGATAATAAAACTTTATATGTAAATCCTAAGAGTCCGTCTTAGGATTTACTATATTTTGTATATCTTCATCTTGCCTTAGCTCTGGCACTATAAAATCGAAAGCACGTTTATCTTGCTTTATGGCTTCTATTGCTATATTCTTGTCACTTCTTAGTCGTTTGCTTGCATATTTTAAGATCAATCCTTTATTCTTTACTGCAGCCATAACCACTTCATCATCATCTCTTAATTCTTTACTTGCATAGTAAAGAATCTGACCATCTTTTTGTGCTGCTTTTAATATTAGTTCTTTATCTTTTCTTAATTTTTCACTTGCATAGCATATTACCCAGCCTTTTGTTTCTACTGCTCTCATTAAAATATCTCTATCATCTTTTAATCTATCAGAAGCAAATTCTAAGGCTCCGCCATCTTTTGTAACAGCTTCCATAACAATATCTTTGTTGTCCCTTATTACTTCAGATGCCCCCTCTATCAATAAGCCATCTTCCTTTATTGCATTTAAAATATAGTCTTTATCTTCTGCGTGTTCTTTTACTTGTTCTAATGTATACATACCTTACACCCCAACTTTGTATTCTATTTCTTCCATGTGAGGATATATTTCCCTTAATCTTTTCTTTGTTATTATTGTTAGCCTAGGTTGAGGATTTTTGGGATTATCTGTTAATAATTGCTGTGTATAGCAATTCTCTGATGTTTTAAATAATTGATATCTATTGCGCACATAAGTAAAATAAATTTGATATCCATTATTTAATTCCTCTTCCATTCTTTTAAAACTATATTTTCCTTCCATATAAATTCCTTTCATTATTTTATCATTTCTGCAAAGTCCTGTTCTGAAATAATTTGCACTCCAAGGTCTTGCGCCTTTGTTAGTTTAGAACCTGCCTCTTCTCCTGCTAGTACATAACTTGTCTTTTTTGATACCGAACCAGATACTTTACCTCCAAATTTTTCTATTATTTCACTTGCCTGGTTCCTTGTATACTTATCTAAGCTTCCTGTTAATACAAATGTTTTTCCTTCAAATCTATTATCATAATTCTCATCATATTCATTTTTTATTGCCTCAGTATTAACTCCGGCTTCCTTTAGTTTATTTATTAAATCTATAGTTTGATTTTGTCTAAAAAATTCATATACACTTTTAGCCGTAATTTCGCCAACATCATTTATATTACTCAATTCCTCTAAACTTGCATTTGAAATTTCATCTATACTTTTATATCTTTTAGTTAATCCTTTAGCAGATTTTGCTCCTATATGTCTAATTCCTAAAGCTGTTATTAATTTATATAAATCATTATTTTTGCTAGCATTTATTGCATCAATTAAATTTTGTGCAAACTTTTTACCATTTTTCTTTAAAGATGCTATTTCATCTATTGTAAGTGTATAGATATCCGCAATATTTTTTATAAGACTTTTATCTACCAATTGCTCTATAATTTTTATTCCTAAACCATCTATATCCATTCCTTCTTTAGAAACAAAATGAGCTATGTTTCTTAGTAGTTTTGCACTGCACTCTACGCCTATACAACGGCTTACTGCTTCTCCTTCTTCTCTTACCACAGGTGCTCCACATACTGGACAAGTTGTAGGCATTGAAAAATCCTTTTCTTCTCCTGTTCTTTTATCTTTTAATACATCTACAACCTCTGGTATAACATCGCCTTGTTTTTGAATTACAACAGTGTCTCCAATTTTCAATCCTTTTTCTTTTATAAAATCTTCATTATGAAGCGTTGTTTTAGATATTGTAGACCCTGCAACTTTTACTGGCTCTAGTATTGCTGTTGGCGTAATTGCTCCAGTTCTTCCCACTTGACAAACTATATCTAGTAACTTTGTTTCTTTCCTTTCTGGTGGATATTTATATGCAATTGCCCATTTAGGAACTTTATATGTTGTTCCTAATATTTCTCTTAAGTGTAAATTATCAACCTTTATAACTGCTCCATCAATACCAAATGATAATTTTTCTCTATCTTCACCAATTTTTTTTATTGCTTCTATTGCCTCATCTATTGTATTGCACAATTTTCTAACTGGTACAACATTGAAACCTAATTCTTTTAACTTATTCAACTCTGTAAAGTGAGAGTTTTCTGAATCAAATGTTTCTTCATCATATTTTTGCACATTAAAAACAAATATATCTAATGGTCTTGTTGCTGTTACTTTAGAATCTAATTGACGAAGTGAGCCTGCTGCAGCATTTCTAGCATTTGCAAATAGTGTCTGCTCTAGTATTTCTCTTTCCTCGTTCATCTCTTCAAATTCTTTAGTACCAATAAAAACCTCTCCACGTACCGTTATATTTATTTTTTCTTTTAGTTCTTTTGGAATACTTTTTATTGTTTTTAAATTATCTGTAACATCTTCTCCTATTAGTCCATTGCCTCTTGTTGCACCTTGAACAAAAACTCCATTTTCATACTTTAATGCTGTTGATAGTCCATCTATTTTTGTTTCAACAACATATTTTAATTCCTCATTATTTTCATCTGCTACTTTTCTAACTCTATCATCAAATTCTTTTAATTCATCAAATGAAAATATATCTTGAAGGCTCTGAAGTGGTACTTCATGTACCACTTGTTTAAATCCTTCTTTAACATGTCCACCTACTTTTTGCGTTAATGACTCTTTAGTAATAAGCTCTGGAAATTGTTTTTCCAAAGCTTTTAATCTATTCATCATCATATCATATTCATAATCAGTTATTGCTGGATTATCCATGTCATAATATAATTTAGCATAATATTCCAGTTTTTTTCTAAGTTCTTTAACCTCAATCTTAGCTTGTTCTAAATCCATTATTGTATAAGCCTCTCTTATAATCTTTCTCCACAATTATTGCAGAATTTATTAGTTGGTTCATTTAGCATTTTACATTTATTACATGTTTTTTTACTTGTTTTTGCTTTTCCACATTCACTGCAGAATTTTCCATCTGCTGGGTTCACATGACCGCATTCGCAAGTCCAACCTTCAGATTTTCCATCATTTGAAAAATCTTTATCTTCTTTTTTACTTAAATCCATTTTACTTGCATCATTATTTTGGTTCCATACACCATTAGCAGCTCCAGTTGCCATTCCTCCTGTTGCCATGTTCATCATACCAATTCCCATGAATCCATTTGCTGCACCATTTGCATTTTTAGCTGCATCTTCCACAGCATTTGAATATGCTCCAACCATTCTTCCTTGTTGCATATATGAGTTAGAGCTTAGTTCGTAATCATCAATCTTCTTTGCTGATTCATCTGTTAAAGTTACTGATTCTACAGCAAAGCAAACAACCTCGATTCCTCTTTCTCTTATTTTAGCATCAAATACCTTTTCATCCATAATTTCTCTTATTTCGTCTGTTTGGCTTGGCATTTCTAGTACTGGCACTTTATATTTTTCTGTTCCAAGTTCGTTGGCAACATTTTGGAATACTGCCATTACTTCTGTTCTTAATTGCTCAACAAGTTCATCTTTTCTATATACATCTGCTGTACCTGCCAAAGTATTCATAAATAATGCAGGGTTAGATATTTTAAATGTATATTTTCCAAAACATTTTATTTCCACTCTTAGTGGGGTTATAGTATTTGTCATTTGGTTTGGAATTGGATGTGACCAATCTTGAAATGGTATTGGTGCTGGTGTTCCAAATTTGTTATCTATTATTTCCTTTGTATTGAAGAAAAATACAGCTTGTTGTTTAGCACTTGCTCCATTATAAGTAAAACGTTGCCACATTTCTTTAAATGTTGCTCCAAATTGACCTGCAAAGAAAGACGGTGTAGAAGATTCATCAAAAGTGTATATTCCTTCTTCTGCTGTTGCATCTATTACTCTTCCATTATCATATATAATTGCACATTGTCCTGGTGCAACTATAATTGTACTTTTATTAGAGATTACTCCATTTGGTGTAGTTTTTCTAACCATAAGAACATCATTTGGCATATTCTCACATCTTATTGCTTCCTTCCATTGATCATGCATCGTGCTTCCAACAGCACCTACCGCAGCTTTAATTAATCCCATAATATTACCTCCTAAAATTATTCTATTTTTTCTAAATTTGCTAACGCCCAGCTATGTTCACCTGTTGTTATAACGCTTCCACAATACTCGCATTTTCCTGAAGATGTTATTTGTGTTGGTGCTCCACAATTTGGACAGTTAGTTGTGTTTATTTGATTAGAACCTGGTTTTGTTTTTACTCCAGTTTTTCTAATAAATTCTAATTTATATGTGCTATGTCTATCTGTTACTTTATCTCCTTTTAGCACTTTACCAGTTTCTTCGTCTATTATATAATCAACCATTCTAGATTTTAAAATTACTGTTAATATATCTTTGTCTCCAGTTTGTTTGAAATCAGCTAATTGAGCAGATTTAACACAGATTCTTTCCATTTTATTTATCTGTTTTCTATCTATATAATCTTGTAATTGTTTGTGATGTTGCTCAAATAATTCATTTGTTTCAAATACTCTAATAGTACTCCAATCTCTTGCAGTCCAAGCTTCTTGTAGTTTTATAAATAAATCCCTGCTCCAAGATAAAAATTCTTCTTTATTGAATAATTCATCTACTGCTTTTACTTCTTTTTCTACTGCTTCTTCAGATTTATATGCATAATTCTGAGTTTGGTGGAATTGTTGTTTAGGCATTTGCCAATTATCCTTTTGTTTTGATTTTACATACATAGTAATTGCAACTACAATGATAAATATTATGATTCCTGGTATTGATGAACCTCCTCCAATATATGTATAGTTAGAGTCTGAACCATAGTCGTAATCATGGTCCCATGATGATGACCCCAAATCGCTGCTTTCCCATGATGAGCTTCCACTATCGTAATCTTCAAAACTTCCAACATCTGCAATGCTAATTCGACTACTTGCTACAAATGTTAGTACAATTGCTAAAATAATAATTCTTGCTATTTCTTTTAGTTTTTTCATTTGATATATCTCCCTTTTGTAAATTTAGTCTTTTAATAAATCTTTTCCATTCTTTATATATTCATATCCTGAAAAGATTGTTGCAATAACAGATACTGTCATTAATACACTTGCTAATATATTTATTATATAGTCTCCTGTATTCATATACACAAGAGCACTATTTTCAAATGTTGCTTGTTCTGACTTTGCTCTTAATATAAACGCGAAATATGGATGAGTAGTTAAAAACATTAATATTATTGCTATCATCTGTGTAACTGTTTTTAGTTTGCCCCATATATTTGCAGCTATTACATTTCCACTCTTCTCAACTGCAATTAGTCTATATCCAGATACTATAAACTCTCTAAACAAAACTATAATTGGAATCCATGCTGGAAGTAGCCCTTTTTCAACAAATATAATCATTGCAGCTAACACAAGTATTTTATCTGCTATTGGATCCAAAAATTTTCCTAATGTAGTTATTTGATTGCGTGAACGTGCTATGTATCCATCTAATTTATCGGTTATTGCGGCTATTATAAAAATAATATCCATAATAATCATATTCATTGGAACTCCAAAACATGTTCCTGGTATATTAATTAAAGATACAATTACTATTACTGGCACTAATAGAATTCTAAATATTGTTAATTTGTTTGGTAAATTCATTTTTGTTCTCCTCGCTTTTGTTTTGCTTTATTATATAAAAAAACTCTGTAAAAATAAAGGTTTTTTACAAAGTTTTTATTTTTTTATTTTTATCTATTATTTTGCACTATTTCGACAATATCTGCAATATATTTGCTAATTACTGGTATATTTAGTTTTATTATTCTTTGTACCGTATATATAATAAGTGCTGTAATAATATAAAATCCTATTCCGGCACCAATTCCTTTGGCTATTCCTGAGGTAAAGCTTCTTAATATTCTCTTTTTTGAATTACCTAATAATTCAGACAAATATATCATTTCCGCTTCATTCATTTTCTTCTCTACTTCTTGCATTTTTTCTAATTCTTTCTCTTGTATTTTTTGTTTTCTATTTTTCATAAACATATAACAAAACCACCCTATGTAACTTTTATATTAGGGTGGTTATTTTTTTATTTTATATACATTTATTGATTTATTTCATTTGTTATTTCTGTATTTGTATTCTCCTCTGTCTTTTTATCTTTTTCATTTTTTACTTGTTCCATTCTTGATATTAATTCTTGAAGCTTTTTAGTATCTCTTCCTATTTGTTCCCAATCGCTACTTTGTGTTGATGATTTTAGATTGTTATTTGCTTTTATTATTGCTTGTATTAAATCATTTATATCGTCAGTATTTTCTACTTCAATATTTACTGCTCCTGTAGATGCTAATTTTTTTAATGCATCTGCATAGGTGTCTCCAATTGCTACTTTATTACCTGATGCTATTATTACTTTCTTTAGCACTGGTAATGAATTTGTTTCATTTACATATTGTTGATATATTGTTTCAACATATAAAAGTGTATTATCTATAGGAACTATTATAATATCTTTAGTCAATTTAGTGCCACTTACATTTAATGAATCAAGTTCTGCAGATATTGTTTCATCTTGCTCTATTTGTGTATCTAATTGCATTGGACCTAAGATGTTACTATCTGTTTTGTAATTGTATAGTTTTAATGTATTTGTACCATTTTCATCAACTGAACCTACTAAGTATGCTGTTATATTTTGTTTATCATATGGAGTATAAGGTAATACTAGTCCCAATCTTGTAGATGAGCTATCTTTAGTTTTTACCATTGTATAATAAGGTTCTATATCTGTTCCTTTTTTGCTAGATATGCTTGTTGTATTATGTTTGGCTACTTCCCATACATCATTACTTCTGTATAGTACATCTGGCTGAACATTATGATATCTTTGCATTACTAAGGATTGAATCTTATACAAATATTTTGGATAAACAAAATGATTACTTATATCTTCAGGTATTTTACTTTCTTCAAATAAATCTGGATATATTTTTTTATATGCTGCTGTTATTGGATCTGTTTCGTCTGTTATATAAAATTTTACTTCTCCACTATAAGCATTTATTAATACTTTTACTGAATTTCTTATGTAATTTATTTCGTCCTTTGTTATACCATTATCTTGTAATATTGTTCTTTGTGAATATGGATAATTATTGCTTGTAGTATATGCATCTAAAACCCATATAATCTCGCCATTTCCATCTATTACTGTATATGGTTCATCGTCATATGTTAAATATGGCATTATTGTTTTTGCTCTTTGAATTATATTCCTATTTGTTAAAATCTTACTATCGCTTTTTACATTTCCTGAGAATACTAATTTAGCATCTTTTTCTTTTATTGCTAAAACAATTCTATCTAGCAAATTAGCTTCTAGCCCTGCTGTTCCTTCATATACATTTTCTGTATTGTTTGAAGCATCCAATATTGGGTAATCAAATTCTTTTTTGCTATTGCTATTTGTTACTACAGTGCTATTAGTTTGCAAACCAAAGTATATTCTTGGTTCACATATTGTTATTGCTTCATTTTCACTATCAAATGATTTTTGTATGTGATTTAAATTCCCTGTTGCTGTTGTAGTTGTTGCAGATGTTACAATTACGCCAAACCCATGAGTATATTCGTATGTTTTGTTATTGTATGTGCTACTTCCATTTGCTATTTCTCTTGGAGATAAAAATACCAATTGTTGTTTATCACCTATTTTGTATACACCTAATCTCGTATTTGTGTATTGATAATATCCCTTACTTGTAAGTGATCCATTTAAATCTTTTAATACTAGCTCGCTATTTGTAATTGGAATATTATTTATAGTATCTGAATTAGCTAATATCTGGCTCTCTGTTATTGTTCCACCATCATCTAATTCTACTTGTTCTACATCTATGTTATAAGCTTTTTTAGTATATTTAATATTCTCTGCTATATATTTTTTCTCTTTATCTAATTCATTAGAATTCACAAATATTAAATTATATCCTAGCATTATTAATGTAACTGCTACTAGATATATTGGCACTATTAATATACTTTTTACTACTTTTTTTGTATTGCCTTTTTTGAATTGTTTAATCACTCTAAACACTGAAAATACAATTACCACAGACAATAATCCATATGCTGCTAATTTTATATTTATTTCAGTTGTTCCTGCTCCAAATAAAGCATAATTTTCTGATTCACTATCATTTAATATTATAAATTTTTGAACTCCAACATTTTGTGTTTCTACTAATACCAGCACCGCCAATATCATTATCAACACTTTTACATTGTTTAATGCTTGATTTAATACTATACTTTTCTTAAAAGATTCTCTGCTTACTCCATCAAAGCAAACATTGAACACGATTAGGTAATACAATGCAGCATACACAGTTGATGCTATTCCGGCTACAAGTGCATACATTACTACTAGTTCGATAAATGGCCAGATAAATACGAAATATCCAATATCGTATCCAAATACTGGTTCATATATTACAAACTGAGTGCTATTAAAACATAGCAACGCTTTTTCTAAAATAAATCCAGATGTAAATATTGCTACCAAGATTGCTACTATAAAAGCTATAGATTTTTGTGGTAATTTTGGCATTTCCTTTTTCTCATCTGCAAAGAACGATTTCAAACCTTCTTTTACTCTTGATGTTGTTATATACATTACTCCAAATACTATTAAAAAATTAAGCGCAAATGTTATAACTATATTTTTAAAATTTTGCCAAAATATTGGAATATAATTTTCTCCAATTTCTTTTATTTCTAAGTATTCTCCTCTTTGTATTATATATATTATTACCAAAGCTATTGCTAATACTATCAATACTAAGTTTCTTCTTATTTTATTTTTTGTTTTTTTAGTATCATTTTTTTCTTCTGGTTTTGTTTCAATATTTTTTACTTCTTTTTCTTCCACTTTTCTCCCTCCTTCCTTTAGATTAAGGCTTTTACAAAATCTTTACTATTAAAGATTTCCATATCATCTATTTGTTCGCCAACACCTATAAATTTTACTGGCACTTTATTCTCATTTACAATTCCTATAACAGCTCCGCCTTTTGCTGTGCCATCTAGTTTTGTTAAGATTAATCCTGTTATATCAACTGTTTCTTTAAATGCTTGTACTTGTGATATTGCATTTTGACCTGTTGTTGCATCTAATACCATTAATACTTCTTCTGAAGCTTCTGGCAATTCCTTGTCTATTACTCTTTTTATTTTTACCAATTCGTCCATTAAATATTTCTTATTATGCAATCTTCCTGCTGTATCGCAAATTAATACATCTGCATCTTTTTGCTTCGTTATTTGTATCGCTTCATACACTACTGATGCAGGGTCAACACCTTCTTGTCTTTTTACAATATCGCATCCTGCACGGTTTGCCCAAATTTCTAGTTGTTCTACTGCTGCTGCTCTAAATGTATCAGCTGCTGCAACAACAACCTTTTTCCCATCTTTTTTTAATCTATTTGCTATTTTGCCAATCGAAGTGGTTTTACCTACTCCATTTACTCCTACAACTAGTATTACAGAAGGATGAGTTTTTAAGTTTAATTCTTTATCTGTTGCATCAAATATCTCTTGAATCTCTTCTCTTAACGCTTCTTTTACCTCTTCTGCTTCTTTTAAATTTTCTTTTTTTATTTTATTTCTCAAATTTTCTATAATTTTTGTAGAAGTTACTACTCCCACATCTGACATTATCAAGGCTTCTTCTAATTCTTCTAATAGCTCTTCATCAGCTTTTCTAAATGTGCTGAATATATTATTCATTTTTTCATCAAATGAATTTTTCGTTTTACTTAGGCCTTGTTTTAATTTATCAAAAAATCCCATAAAAAGTCCTTTCGCTTTGTTTACATTATTTTTTTGTATTTTAATACTAGTATATTATACCTTAAAGGCAAAAGAATTTCAACGGATTTTTTTTAATTGATAAAATACTATAAAATAGCTTTTATAGAGCAAAAAAAAAGAGTACCGAATTTACGGTACCCTTCCAATAAGCTTAGACTAGCCTTTCCATCTTTTCTACAAAAAAATGGTCCATGCCTTGAGACAAAGCAAGGCTCTGAATTTCATTCGAGGTCGTTACCAATCTCAAATGCTTTCCTTCGGTCCAGAGCCGGCAGCAAAGAGATACTACTCCAATGCTACGGTCTTTTGGGCACCACTTTGGTTCAGAGAACAGAGTCTCCTGTTTTCTTGTCATCCTTATTAGGTTAACAATGTTCGTTCTGTACAGCCCCAAAAGTACTTCTTCAGCTCTTGGGTTTCTCTCTGAGATTTTTTCTATCTCTGAGATACAAAACAGTGGCATAAAAATCTTAATGTCCTGGCTTACAATCCACTGCCATCCTTTGCTGATGATTGCTCCCGTCTCTATGACGATAACCTCATCATCAACTACATTTTTGGCTTCCTTCTTTGCTTTTTTATTAGACTGCGCCAATTCCAATAACTTCCTGTAATTCTCTGGCCTTTTAAAATAAGTTTTGCACAATCTTTGTAAATAGACTATGCTGTAATCTAGCAACTCACTTACCTCTTGCCAAGTTGCTCCTGACCGAATAATTTTAATAGTCTTTACTGCTAACGTTGTTTTATTTGCGTGCTTTTTTGTACTGAACCCAAAAAGTTGGACAGTATAAATTAGGCTACTAACATGGAATGTT
>OCMB01000038.1_pt1 | contig 41736 bp, 57 predicted proteins | sample 1496101 | NCBI WGS metagenome assembly OCMB01 (sample SAMN01760949, study PRJEB22395) | human gut metagenome | reverse complement strand
GGGAGTGGGAATGAAAGTTAAGAACAAGCCTTGACACAGTTTAAATTACACCCCCCGTGAAAGCACATAATTATAATTGGAACATACTTACAGAACCAGCGAAAGAATTTCAGAATCCTTCTGCTATACCGATTTCCGTGCTTCATCAGCAAGGACATCACCTCGCTAACGTCTTTGTCTTGCAACCACTTTAATAGGTCGCTCTCATCTTCTTTGTTCATAAGCTTATTTTTTTTAGACTATTGTTCGTTGATTTTTTAAGTTTCTTCCGCAAAGATATGCATTTTTCTAACAGAAGTGGTTGATTTTCAGTTGATTTTTGTGTTAAACTTTATAAAAAGTAACAATCTGAAAGTAATAAGTCGCAAAAATAGCGTTAGAACGGCTTCCTTACCAAATTCTAACGCTATTTCTATATCTACTTATCAGTGTTTATCCTATCACAACCTCAAGGGTCTCCATATCAGCGAACTTCAAGCCGCAATCCTTCGCTGCCTTGAAAAGCTCTTTCTCGTCAACTGCCTCGATGGCTACCTCTACCTCCTTGTCGGCAAGTTCCTTGAAGTACTTCTCGGTCTTCTGCTTCTGATTGAAGAAATACTCATTAACCTCAGCGAACTTGGCTGAATCGTCCTTGGTGTATTCGTAGCCCTCATCGGCGTGCTTCTGCTCAAGCTGCTGGCACTCCTGGAGCTTGCGCTGCATCTCCTCGAACTTATCGTCCTTCAAGCTCTCCTGCGCTTCCTCCACATCCTTGTCGTAGGTATCGGCTACTTGGCGCAGTGCCTTCATATTCTTCCAAACTCGCATAGCGGCATCATCGCTCATTGATGATGTCTTCAATGCCTTCATTGTCTTGTAGGCTGCAACCGCCTCGATTGTCTTAATCTTCTTCATAATTGTTTCTTTATTTTTATGTTATACAATATTCTTCGCCAGATTGCCATAGCAGAATACATTTCCTGTTAACAGTGCAAAGTTAAGAAAATAATTCCGAATAGCAATGCAGGAGGAGCAAAATTTACGTATTTTTAAAATCAGCTTCCCCACGTTGGATAATCACTAGGTCGCAACGTGTCTGCTTTCTCGGTGAGAACGTAAACCACAAATACATTTCTAGCATATTTGTTATATTAAGAACATCTGCTTTTTAATGCATAATATAACTACCTCCTGGAGGAACTTGTTTCCATCCACCATCTATATTAATTTCAAAAGATAATTGACATCTTTGTCCATAATAACCTCCTTCATAAACAGTATCAAATCTTATATATATATCAACATAATCTGTTATATTACCTTTAGGGACAGTTACAGAATTTATACCTTGACCAGAGCTATTAGATACATAACCTCTTCCGTATGTTATCTTATTGTCACCATATCCACAAACACTTCTAAACATACCATCGGTAACTGTAAATGTAGCATCAGGAAGTTTATGTATTCTTGCTTTACAAATACAAGTACCACCAACTAATTCTTTCAATGATGAGAAATCAACAAAACCACTAGAACCACTTTTAATACTTTCCATATTAATTTGTCTAGGATAATACTTAAAAGAAATAGCACCTTGACTCTTTATAAAAATTATTTTTGTATTATCATATAAAGTTGCATTACGAGTATATGCTAAAAAAGGCACAATAGTAACTTCTTTATCATTACCTATATCAAAAGTTATTTCTTTACTAGCGTATACATAATCAGTTGGTTTTTGGCAATTACCAACATAATAATTTTTATAAATCTTATCAGTAACATTATATGGTGAATCATAACGAATTTGAATCCAAAAAGACCAACCTAAAGATAAATCAGTTATTATATCATCCATTGTAAGATTTGTGTTATTATCAACATTTGTATTCTTATATAGAACACAATTAAATTTAGGAGTTGAAGAATAATAAATTTCAACAGTACGTAATTCAGGAATAGAAGTTAGAAACATATTAGTTTTTGCTTTACTATTATAGTTTCTAAAATCACTTAATCTATAAGGAGAATTAGCACCACCTTTTGGAAAATGTTTTCCTGATACACTTATACTTTTATTATCATGAATACTGCCAGTTCTACCATATACATTATCTAGACGAAAGTTGTAACAACCTTTAATTGCAAAACCTTCTCCTCCATAATTATTACGTAAGTTCTTATAAGTATCCATAGGTATATTCATACCACAACGAACAACACAAGTATATTTACTATATGAAGATGTTACTATTTCCTCAGAGTCTTCTCTAATAGGATATTCTTTAAATTCACCTTTACAACTAATAGGTTTATACTTACTCCATATATTTATATTTTCACTCTTACAAAGAGTAGCAAGGTCATTGCTACTCTCTCCAAGAGCTCGTTTAACATCATCAATGCTAACAGGAGCACTAATAATTCCAGTTTCACTATTGTAAGACATAATCTTTATTTTTTTAATATTCAACTTTAGTTTCTAATTCTGTTACAACTTCTTTAGTAACAACTCGCTCTACTGTTACATTGAACACTTTCGCAAGCCATAACATAAATCGTTTCATACGCTAATCTTTAGAACTTAAAACACCAGGCAAGGCAGCTCTATAAGAGCCACCCTGCGTTAATACTTACTCTGATGCCTCGCTTGCCATATTAGCGGCGATAGCGGAATTAACCTCCTCAATCAATGCTGATACCTCACTGAGCTTGCTCTGAGGGATGCCGCTGATATTGTAGGTCAGCTCGCTGCCGTTGGAGCTTGCGTTGGCATTGCCGAGATAGTTACCATTGGTATCTGCGTAGATACTCATATTGATGCTGTCGATGTTGCCACCAGTCTTGTCAACATTGTAGGTAATTTCTACTCGATAGCCGCCCTTTGTGTAAGTGGCGGTTGTCTGTTCACTCTTCTTGTTAATCTTTAAATTCTCCATTTTCTAATCTAATTTAATAAATTAATATTCTTGTTATCTAATCTCTTCTTGTTATTGCCGTCCTGCTTTCCGCTCAATCGCTGAACCTCTGATTCGAGGAAGACCACCCGAGCCTTCAACCTGCTGACCTCATCGCCCACCTGCTCGATAGCACCGAATGCCGTTGCAATCAGCTTCGGAGACCAGTAGTTGATTTTGTAGTAGCCCTTCTCGTCAGTCTCCACGATGTCCTTTAAGTGAGGGTTGCACAAGACGTGCTGTGCAATCCAACCGATAGACCTTGTATTGTCCTTCTTCCAAGCAAAGCTGAACGTGCCACCCATTGCCTTGATGATACCTAAGTAGTCCAGCTTCCGCAAATCCTGCTTCAAGCGGATGTCTGAGGATGAGTAGGCAGTAATGCCACCAGTGGCAAGGATATTGGCTCCACAAATAACATCACCACCACCATAACAAAGATATATATTATGGGTAGAATAATAGTTCAAGAACATATTACTATCATAATCCTCAATAACATGTGCGCTGGCAGTAACAAGGTCTTTTTGCAATCCTATTACAATTCCATTTATTTTAATTCCTTTTCGTAAGTTCAGCACATTATTAGTATCAATGTCAATGGCGTATCCGCCATTTGCGCCAATACTAAAAGCACTACCACTAGCACTTCCTATCCAACTACCATAAATAGAATAACCAAACAAATCACCACTAACATCTAGTTTCCCTCTTGGTGACGTAGTACCAATTCCAACTTTTCCACCTCCAGTTACTATATACACATTATTAGGTGATGAATAGTTAAGAAAGAGATTTGCATTAGGAGAAGAATCTACAGTTCCAGTCGTAACATTACCATTTTGTAATAGTCCAATCCAGACACCGTTTACCTTAATTCCATTATTAGTACTCAGCAATCCTGCAATATCACTTGTTCCATTGAAACTTTGTCCCCATATAGTTCTACTTGTTGCTAATTTAGTAGCACTTCCTGCATTACCACTAATTGACGCAGATGATGTAATATAGCCACGATCGTTAGTGAATTGGCTCACCTTTGTAGGTCTTCCGCTCACATTACTCCATGCTACGGAATTTGCGCTTCCAGCAGATGCTGCATATTTTACAGATTGACTACCAATACTTCCACTATCAATAATAGTGTTACTTCCAAAAGTAACTTTATCTTTGTATATTCTTAAATTGTTTTCTGATTCATAATCACCAGAACCAATATATATATATTGAAATCCATTAGAAGTTTTATTTGGATAACATAAAACAGAAATACTAGCAAGATAATGTTCATCACCACTATAAACACTATTATTTAAAGATATTATATCTCTAGCAAAACCACCAGCACTATAGTTATAATCAAGATTAATAGCTTTATCATTATTGATAAGGTTAGTAAAACTTATAATACCACTTATAGTATCACCATTTTTATTTACTTTTCCGCTAATATCTTGATGAGAAGTTAAATATCCCCTGCTATTAACCCACGATTGAGTAGCATATCCCGCAAGACTTTGATGACTAGTCAGGAACGTTGTTCCCTTTGTCACACTGATAGTCGTTCCGCTCTTACTGATTGCTGTCACTGCGTTTCCACTACCGCTAACACTAACGTCCATAGCCGAGCCTCCTTCTAGGCTGACGATACGACTATCAAGAGCCTTGATAGAGTAGGCAGAAGCTATCTCAGACAGAGATTCGCTAGCAAGTTTCAAGGCATCTGCATAGCTCTTCACACTACCATTCAACCCACCACCACCTGACGAGCCACTACCTTCACCATAGGCGGTAATGCCACCAGTAGCATAGAAGTTAGCTGCGGTTGTACCATCAGACTTAACTACTTTAATGGCAGTATTAGCTTTATCATAAACTAATCTGACATCACCAATTTGCACATAAACACCATCAGTATTAGCAATAGTTATACTGCCATTTACATCAGCATTACCATTCACGCTATTGCCCCAAAGCTTTCTTGTTGTTCCCCAATAAGAAGTTACTATGTTGGCAGTACCATTAAACGATGTTCCGTTTATAGTTCTAGAGTTCTGTAACTTAGTAGCACTTCCAGCATTACCGCTAATACTAGCAGAAGCTGTAATGAACCCTGCTCCATTAGTAAGCTGATTAGTATTGTTTGGAATACTAATAGACTTTGCAGCAGAACCATTATAAGAACCACTACTGTAACCGCTCCAAGAAAGAGCATTAGCAACTTTTGATGCAGATGCTACATTGTCAGTAACTCTAGCAAGTCTTACCCAAGGAGCAGCCCAAGCTGCATCATTACTTATCTTGCCTCCAGCTCTAGAACGGACATAAACTTTAGTAGTGCCAGCTTTTATAGCAAACTGAGTTTGCCACATATTAGGAGAAGTTGCCGTATTATCACTATCAGTATAAGACAGATTAATATAATGATGCCAACCAGTTTGTCCATTAGGATTAACATAACCATTCAACGTTTGATAGTTAGCAGTAGAACTAGCATAAGGTGCTGCAATATTAGACATACCCATACTATTCCCGTGTGTTGCAATATCGTTAAAATTGTTTCCAACACCACTAGGAAAAGCTCTTACTAAATTCAGTGCTTTAGAAGTTCCACCAATACTAATAGTAACCTTGTTTGCAACATCAGAAATACTGAAACCAGTAAACAAACCACTAGCGTGATAATTATCTACCATATCTGCGTTATGAGCAGTAGCTTCATTTTTAACCCAATTCTGAGTTGCATAAGCTGCGAGACTTTGATGTGTTGTGAGATAAGTTCCCAAATCTACAGCATCTCCACCACTAGGCGCAATGGTTTTAGTGATACCGTTAATCTTTACACTATGTGTATGAGTAGTAGCAGACTTACCATTAAGAAGAGAATCTACACTACTCTTGGTGTAATAATTACTTAAACTCTGATGCGAGGTGAGATATGTAGCACCCTTCGTGAAGGTAATGGTCTTGCCGCTCTTTGTAACGGCAGTAACGGCATTTCCACTTCCGCTAACTGCTATCGCATTCACGTAACCATCAAGAGACTGATGAGCCGTGAGGAACGTACCCTTCGCGAAAGTAATTACACCAGTACTTGCATCATAGGTTGCACCAGTGAGGGCATTGCCGCCAGTTGGCACAGACACGATGATACTAGGAACAGCACTTGCTACATTCTGAATCTCCGAATAGAGCTTTGCTACTGAGTACGCAGAAGCAACATCTGAAAGATTCTCTGTTGTAAGTTTAATTGCATCAGCATAAGCCTTGACAGAGCCGTTGAGACCACCGCCACTTGATGATGATGTTCCCACACCATAGGCAGAAACACCACCACTAGTATAGAGGTTTGCCACCTCGTTAGTCGTAGTGTTTGTAATCTTCAACGCCTTATTGGTTGCATCATACTCCATCTTTATGTTGCCGATGGAGATATACTTTCCGTTAGGCACGATGATGCTTCCATTAATATCAGAAGTACCATTAAATGAATTTCCCCAAAGATTGCGAGCATTCGTGAGCTGGAGAGCCTTTTTCGCTGAACCGCTTGTAAAGTAGCCCTGCAAGGTGGTGATACTCATCTTGTTGGTGGATATGCCCGAAGCGTTCACCCCTTCTGCCTTTTTCGCTCTTGTTACCTCGTCAGATATAGACTTATTGATTCCGTCAACAATACCGCTCAAAGTGTCAGTCTGTGCAATATTTGCGAGGAAGCTCACTACCTCGTTCCACTTATTGATAATGCCGTCCGCAGTCTCCTCGTCAGTAGTCATAAGTGCATACCAACCATAAGCGCTATCCCAATGACTTACTTTTGTCGATGAAATACCGTCCAATACAGACTTATTGCTATGAGTATGCTTTGCCGATACCGCACCATCCCAAGCCGTCTGCTTTGCAGTAGTAGGAATGGAGTAACCAGAAGCAAAGCTGATAGCAAACGTACCGCTTGTTGTGATGGTCTTTGTTGCACAAGTCAAACCTGTAGGTAAAGTAAGACCAACAGATGTAACAGTACCCTTGTTTGTGGTATAGCCCTTTGCATCAATCTCCGCTTTGGTATAATAGCTTGCGAGAGACTGATGGGTAGTCAGATACCCAGCATCGTTGGTAAGCTGGCTTACCTTCGTGATGCGGTCAATGATTTCTGTCCACTTGTGGGTATGCGCACTAGGTGCGAACGTTGATGGTTTACCCGTAATGTTATTCCAAGAGAGATTCAGACCGCCAAGCTCTGTGGCTATATTGTCAATACGGCTGCTGATAGCCTTGATAGCATATGCATTCGGAATGCTAGTCAAGTCCGCATCCGTATAATTCCCCTCTATGATTCTCGCATAGCTGATTACGCTTGCATTCAAGCCGCCACCGCCTGCGACACTACTTGCTCCGTATGCTGTGATACCGCCTGTGGCATAGAGATTTCCATCCACTTTGATAGCCTTGTTGGTTGCATCATACGTGAGCTTGATGCCATGAAAGGAGATTGCGCCCTCGAATGTAGCATCGCCCGAAACACCCAATTTGGTGAATGGAGCGTTTGGCTTCAAAGACACAAGGTCAGCAACGCTCGTTCCTGCACTTCCTGCCTTCCAAGTCGGCTCAAAGAAGGTGAGGTATGCGCCAAGATTCTTCTCGCTGATGATGAAAGAGGTAGGGTCAGCGTGAACCCTGCCATCAGTTCCCCACCAGATTGCACCACCTGCCACATAGCCCGAACCATCGAAGCGGAAGATGGTGTTGGCAGGAGTCTTAGAGCCATCGTTGTAGTCCTTATCGACCATTTCGCCACCGAACCAAGCGGCGACACCACCTCCCTTTGCAGACTTCTCCGTTATACCATTGATACCTGCCGTAGTGTTTCCGTCCGTGTCTCGCAAACCGATGAGTGATGTAAGAACCAGACCTCCGTTAATCTCAGTATCGGGAGTATCCATCAGAGCCTTCTTTAAATAAGCAAGGCTGGTTACGTCACCTATAACTACACCGAGGTTAACATAAATCTTGCTAGTTATATAGGCGTTTGCCAAGCCAAGCTTGTCGTAAAATGCGCTGTATGCGGACTGGAAGTTGGTAAACTTCGTTCCAACGGCTGAAACAATGGTAGCCTTTTTCTCAGTATTAGCCGCATTGTATCTTGCAGATATATCTGAGAGATACGTAACGAGTTCCGTCTTGGCAGTCGTGAGAGTAGCAAAAGCGGTATTGAGGTCGGTGAGTTCCTTGGTGCCCTTCAGTACCTCTGCATCCTTCACCTCATTATATGACTTCTGCGCTGCCGCAAAATCATCTTCGAGTCGTTTTGAGTCCTGCGCCATAGCCGCAATCTCCGATGGCTCTAGGTATCCATCATTGACGTAGTTATCGAATGCCTTTTTGTTGGTGGTGACGGTCTTGTCGAGGTTCGTAATGTTCGTCTGTGCAGTCTCTGCCGCCTTCTGCGCTTTCTCCGCCGCTGCCTTGGCTGCGTTGGCAACGGTATCATCGGTATATTTAGAAGCCTTAATCCAGTCGGCAATGGCGAACTGAGAACCAGCCGCTTTTTTGGTCTGACAGCGCAATACTTCATTCTTGTAGATGCTGCCATCTGTAGGATAGGTAGCGTTTACCCAGATGTCACCAACTTGATATGGTGGGTTCGGTTGAGTGCTGAACACCTTCATTTTCCCGTCTGCGGTCTCCTGTGCCTTGCTTGCATCAGAGAGGGCTTTGGCAATATCGGTATCCGTGATGACTGTCCACTTATAGGTGTTGCCATCCTTGGCAAAGCGGTATGCCTTGCCCGTCTTGTTATCGTAGTAAAGGTCGCCGAGATGGGTATCTTTATCCTTATCGGTCGTCCAACTGCTTGCTGGAGCGTTCTTCAAAGTAGGCACACCTTCGTAGAACCACGTCTCGATAGCACCATCCACCTGATTCTGCAAGTCAGTAATAACCTGCGAGTTCTTGATGAGATTGTTTACCTGCTCCTCGGTCAAGCCCTTTGCTGAGTTCTCCTTAATATACAGAGACAGTTCCTTGCCATCTACGGTTGATTTGGCAGAAATCTTGCCTTTAACAGATACCTGCTTGGCTGCGCTGTCATACTTGATGTAGCTACTACCCTCATAGCCATTCTCCTTTGTAGGTCGGTCGCCTACATACATATCACCATAGACATTAAAAAATGCCTTGTTAGTCTGCTTATTCACACCATATTCCACGTACTCCTTGTTGGCAAAGGAATAGCTGTTGATGCCGTGATACAATCCGATGGATGGAGAATAGGTATCTACAGCCGAGAAGATAAGGCAGTTCTGACGTTCTACATCGGTTCTATTACCGCACTGCGACAACACATCACCTTTAGCAGGAACATCGCTTGCCGTAGCGCAATCGGTATCGGAGAGGTCGATGTAATGATATTTCTTGCCTTCCAGCTCTACTGGGTCTTCGTTACGTCCAATAACCAATCGCCAGTAAAAATGATTACCAACCTTGTGATAAGTACCCTTGCGGACGTTAAAAGATTCCGAGCGCACTTGGTCGTTAACAGCGAAATCATTATCCACGGCATCGCCTTCCTGCTCTGCTAAGAAATAGCAACGATAAGCCTTCTGTGACACATTATTATATGTCACAGTAACGGTTTCTACCTTATGAGCCACCACACCGCCAGCAGGAGAGATTATCTCCTTACCACTGATAGTAGATGTCTTTTTGATTACCAATTCCTCGAAGATAGCCTTCATCCTCACCTCCAGGTAATCGGTGATGAGATGAGAACGACCTTCTGTATCGGGAGTCCACGAGCCGCCGTTCTCGGAATTGGAGTTACCGACAAGCAAACCACTTAGAAGCTTCTGAATCTTCTCCCAAGTGATAGTACCCTTGGCGGTGTTATCCTGCAGCCTAGATACAAACTCCATCCTAGAACGTCTAGCAGAATAAACGTTGCTATCAGATGCAGGAGTAGAGTCATTCAGACCGATAACATAAACACCACCATTACCGCTTCCTGTGCCGCCTATCTGCATTCCGTTCACGGTGATGGAGTCAACCTTGTCTTCCAGCTTGCCCAACCGGCTAGTAGCAGCCTTCTCGCCAACCGTGTACTGAGGGTGGTCGTAAGGGATATCCAAAGGTATCTCCATTCCGATGATACGAGAGTTTCGGTAGTGCTTGCCATCCGCGTCCACTTGCGCAAACATATCATTAATCAGCTTTACCTGCTCACCGAGAGGATGGTAATCGTATGTTCCATCATTATAGAACTTATCGCCATCCATTGTGCAGGTGAAGTTTGAGTTGCTGATCATGGTTTTCTGATAGTACTGCTTCGCTCTATCGAACAGAGACAACTGAGCGGTAGGGATGAGGTCCGTATCTGTAATTTTGGTTGCGTCCCAGTTGAACAGAAAGTACTTATCACCAACCTTTGGGCACATAACGCCATCGGGAAGAGTTCTTCCGTAGGTGTCGTTTGCCACAATCTCGAAGTAGTTAACCTTGTCGATAACCTTGAAGCTGACATCGAACTCCATACCCATGAGAGCACCGCTAGTGAACTTGATGCCTAAAGTGAGATTACTCTTTATCCAACTCTCCTTGAAGCTATTAGTGAAAGAGTCTGTAGAAGTAACCTGCCAAAAGGTCTGAGTAGTCTTCGTTCCGTCTTCGTTATCAACGGTGCTATCATAGGTCTTGATACTGCTGACTACACTTTCCACCTTCGGATATTCATCATCGAACATAACGACACCTTCGATAGCCTGCTTGTCGCTCTTTACGACATTCACATTCTCCAGGTAACCATCCTTGGCATAGAAACCATCACTATCTACTTCCTTGTTAGGGAGCATGAGGTAATCAGTAGCAACCCCATCGGTGGTAACGTCCGCATCGGCACCAGTGAAATATCCTTTCGGAATATTCCTATCTGAGCCGAATGCGTACAGTCTAGTGATATAAGTTGACTTAGATTCCGAATAGGACATAGACAGAACATTAACATCCTGTTCGAATGTTGTCTGCCCTTCCATTTCGCAATATCCAAGGTATATAATAGAGCCATCTATCCACCACTCGCAGTTGAGCGCATCTTCGGAACAGATGGAGTTGAGAGCATCAAGAATACTGATAGAGCCGTACTCAATCAAGAATCTCTTCTGAACATCAAAAGCCTTGTTGTTGTATGTGGTATAGTCAACAGAGAACTCCTTACCATTGTACGTAAGCCCTAGCGCCTTTAAGTTGCCTAGGATAACGTTCATGTGCACGCCTACCGTAGTGGTGAGCTTGAATGAAGTTTCGTTTACTCCGTGCTGAGGGCGATACTTGCAAAGCTTATTCTTCCAAGCCATATAGTAGGCATCCATCTGCATTTCGTAGTCGTAGCCATCACTATCATTGTGCTTAGGGAAGTATGATGATGTAAGCTCAAAGTAACCGAAGTCGGGAATCTCCACGGAATCACCAATCTCGAAATAGACTGGCGTTGCCGTAGTGAACTTCAAGATGATGTAATGGTGGTCCATAAGCTGATATGACAGCTTAGAGCCCTCACCGAAGTCCTCTAGCGTGAAGAATACCTTGTTGTTTCTCTTAATCTGAATCATAAGCTTGCGTATTTACTTGTTTCACCTCTGTCACTAGGGTCTGGCTCGTTGAGCTTTAGGCTGAACTTTGCCATTTCCCGAATAAACTGACTGAACTGAGTGCAGGAGAGATAGATGCACCGATACCACACATTAGGCTGGAATCGGGTGCGGATAACCAACTCTCCCTTGGCAAGAACCTCCTCACAGAACCTAGCATAGTTCGTCATGAACGTATCTGAGTCTTTTGCGGTCATATTGAATGCCAGCGTTATCTCCCTTTCGTCCAACCTAGGATTGTGCTTGATAACCGACTTGCCGTCCTTTGAGCGATACTTGTTGCTGATGAACTCCTTGTTTGGTGCAGGGGTCATGAGCGTACTGAGGGCGGTTTCATCTAAGAAGATGCCCCACGTAAGGTAGGCATCCTTGCCATTGATATAAAGTTGTCCGTTAGTCATAACTATTTAATCATTAAATAACCTCATAGGCTTCGCTGTGAGCCGCTTTTGCTATTGTTGAGTATAGTTGTAAGGGCTGACAAGCGAAAAGCCTATAGAGGTCAAATATCCTTTAATCTTCTGTTCATGTCATCCAGCTTTGTTCCGAAGTCATTATAGGTGAGCTTTGAATACTTCACGATGTCTTCGAGGTAGCTGTTTGTCATGATCATCATGTTTCTAATCTCCAATACTGCTCCATTGGTTGAGATTCCGAGTGTAACGATGCTCTCCATCTGAGATATGGTGGTAGTCATGTTCTGAGCGATGGACTCTCCTGCAATCTGCAGGGCGGTGAAGCGACCATTCAGCTCATCTGCGGTATCTTGCCCCATAGATGCCCATCCTCCGCTTGTAGCGGTCTGTGATGAGGATGAGGAACCAGTGTAGCCTGTCACCTTTGCCCAATCGTCACGTCTCTTCAATCCTTCCTGGACTATATCATCATAACGCTTGTTGAATGCCTCTATGTCAGTTTCGGTAAGCTTGCCATCGTTGTCCTTGATAGCCTTTGCCCAATCATCATAGAGCTTCTTCAAGTCGCCATTGATGAGGTCTTCCATAGAGTAGGAGAGAAGAGCCTTTTGCATCATTTCAGCGAAATCGTCTGCAAAGTCCTGCGCTGACTTGCTCATATCCATAAGGTCTGATATAAAGCTATCCTTCATACTGTCAAAGGAAATCTGCGTAAGGCTTTCCTTCAACTTGTCTGATAGCTCATCCAACTTACCTGCTTGGTCTATGTAGTCATTCAGCTTCTCCGTCAGACGTCCACCATAGTTACCCTTTCCAGTGTTCTCGATATGCTCCCAAATGGCAACGTTGCCACGGAGGAGCTTCATTTCCTCTGGACTAAGGGAGAAGAGGTCGCCATTGAAGTCTGATTTGACATTCTTCTTGATCCAATCCATCTCATCACTACTGAAACCGCTCCAATAGCGATTCCATGAGCCGTGAGAAGCGTGATAGCTTGCCTGTGCCTTGGCGATGTCGAGGTAGTTCTGATTAGTCTCCTGCTGATTCTTATAGGCTTGCTCGTAGTATGAGGTTGCCTTGGAGCCAAAGGAATTTTCCATTGCATCAGTCAAATCCTCGATGGATTGCTGCAAGAGTGTATTTCTGTCTGTCAGTCTTTCGATGGTATCATTGACTTTCTTTGCATTTCCATCTCCACCGAACAGACTATTGAAACCACCGAATGAAAGCGTGTTGAGGATATGAGAAACGTTGTTCCCGATACTCTTCAATGGCTTCATAACGATGTCACCCGATAAAGCATCATCAAGAATGCCCGTTACTGCGCCAAAGACCGTGTCCATGAGGTTACTGATGAGCGTTCCGAAGCCATCTTTCAGAATATCGAGTATGCCGAGTATTGCTGAGATTATTTCACCTGCCATACCGCTATCCCCTAAAGCTTTCGTCAGAGATTTGGCTGCGTCACTATCTTTACCGAGCAACCCTTGGATGCCCTTTGCAAGCGTGTTGGCAACGTCCTTCTGCATGTTGCCGCCGAAAAGCTTGTCAAGTCCTAGGATGGAGTTTCCTATGCCTTTGAGTGACCCCGATGTGAGACCCTGCAAACCATTTTCAAGCTGCTGGAACTGAGAAACTGCCTTCTGTGCAGATGTCTGTAAGTCTGATGATGCCTTCTGAACTGATGAACCGAACTCCAAAACGTTGTTAGATGCGGTAGCGAGTACGCCCTGCACTCTAGAAAGGTTGCCTTCAGCCTTGCTGATACTTGTCTTGTCACCGCTCTTCTTAGCCTTGGCGAGGTCTTCCTGCGCCTTGGTAACGGCTTTCGTGGCTTCTATCTCTCGCTCTTGTGCATCAATATAGCCCTGCATGGCTGACTGATAGGAGTTGATGTCGTCCGAAACCTTCTTGAAGATGTCGCTATCCCAGATGGTGGCAGAGCCTTGTAGTTTGGAGATAAGTTCCTGTATAGTCTTCTGTTCATTAACATCTGTTGTGCTCTTGGACAGCTCCTGCAACTTCTTTATTGTTGGTTCCAGTTGGTCCTTGAACATAGCTCCGAAGTCTCCGAAGATGCTTCCCCAATCGATGTTCTGTCTGATAGCGTTTATCTCGATGGTTTGGAGGTCCTTCTTTCTCTGCTGCTGTAGAGAGAGCTTTTCGCCCTGTGTCTGAGCCTTGGCAATCTTCTCTTCGTACTCCTCGGCAATGGCTTGCTTCTGCTGATAGAGAGAACCATACTCCTTCAAGTAGTCACGCATAGAGGTGAGGGCTTCCCTGTTGACCTCATCAAGCTTCTTGTTGTACTCTTGGGTAGCGAGGTCTCTTGCCTTATTGAGGGCATTGGACTGAGCAGAGGTGAGGGTTACTTTCTTGCCAGCTTCCTTGTTTTTCTTCTTGAACTCTGCTTCCTGCTTGTCAATCTCGGCTTTGCGCTTGGCATAGTCGTTCTTGATTTGAGCAAGCTTCTTCTCCGTGCCTTCCTGCATCTGAGATATATCAGTATCGATGTTTTCCTGCTGCAGCTGCTTCAAGTCCTCATTCAGTTCCTCCTGGGCCTTCTTCCGGTCTTCTGCCTGCTTCTTGGCATCGGCGGCTGCTTTCTTGGCTTTGGCAGCGTTCTTCTTTGCGTTTGCTTCTGCCTCTTCCTTTTCGCGACGCTTCTGCTTAGCATCGTCTTCTGCCTTGGTCTGCTTGGTGTTGGCTGCATTGGTATAATCCCATCCTCGCTGGGCGATATCGTTTGTTGACATCCATTTGCCATTGACTAGCGCACCAGACTTCTTATTGTTTGCAAGGTCGCGTGCCAAAGCGGAAAAGTACTTACCTAAGCGTCCTAGCTCAGGAATATTCATATTCTGCATCCACGATGGTATCTTGGCATCGAAGTTGACGTGGAAGTTGATGTTGTTCTCAGAATAGTTCTGCATGAACTCCTTGACACGGTTGTAGAGAACGTGTACATCCTCGCCGGCACCCTGGAGTTGTTTCTGCAAAGCATTTATCCTATTCTTGGTAGATGTGGCCTTGTTTCCAAAATCCTCTGTTGCATCTGCTGCCCTGTTAACATTGTCGGTTTCCTCGGCATGTATCTTCTTGGCAGTACGTAACTCATACAGATAGCCTGCTAATGCTTCTTTCGCATCTTTTGTTTTGCTGTCCGTAATTCCAAAAGATTTAGCAAGTCCTACCGTCTTATCTACCATCGTCCCTATTACTTGGTTGTATTGACGCATATAGGATTGGTATTCCTTGGAATGCTCATTCAAGCCAGCCATCTTCTGTGCTAAGTCGTCAAGCTGCTTGATAACCGAATCAGATACGATGTTCTGTATGCCGACTGCAATACCGCTGCTAGAGGTTCCATAATCCTTCAACTTGCCCAAAAGGGCTTGCTGAGCGCTATCCAAACGGTTGTTGTAGTCTTCGTTAGCCTTGGAGATTGCATTAGCTCTGTTGCGCTCTGTGGTCTCCAGCTTAATTTGCTCGATGAGTTCATTGGATTTATCTATCTCCTGCTGCTTAACATCCACAAGGTTGCTCTCGTCTTCCTTGATCTTGTCAATAGCAATCCCGTAGTTGCCATAGATGTTTGACAGCTCCTTGATGGTGTCCTTGTAAACCTTAGAGCCTTCCTTGGCAGTCTTCAGAATGGAGACTAGCGACTCGACCTTGCTTGATGCTTCATTAGCACTCTCGGTAAACTTGGAAGTCTTGGTAGCGGCATCCTCAGCGCTATTTCCGAAAAGATTGAACATCGTGACTCCAGCTGCTACTGCACCAAGAACCAGACCGAGAACATTTGAAGAAGAGACCAAATTGAACAGAGCCATGGCATCCTTGGCGGTTGTGATAGACTTCGCTAAAGACAAGAATGCTTTCGCACTCTCCCAAGCTACCTGTGCCTTAGATATTGCTATCATCGATATCACCGCAGCCTTGTATGCTCCATACGCTGCAACAACGGGCATGAGTACCTTGCCTACCGTCTCCCAATTCTCAACGAGGGTGGAAACGACTCCCAATCCGGTATTGATGACACCCTCCTGGGATTTACCCAGCTCGTTGAACATCTGCTCAATGGCATCCTTAATGTTGCTAATCTGACCGGTAATAGTCTTAGACTGGGCCTCCATCAAGCCACCGAACTTGCTACCCTCGGCGGTCATACTCTGCATTGCCTGGATGAAGATGTCACTGGTAACCTTGCCTGCCTTGATTTGCTTCTGGACCTCTCCGATGGCATTGTTCAAATCCAACCCCATAACCTTTGCCAATTCGTCTGCGATAGGAATACCTCGGTTGAGGAACTGGTACAGGTCCATCGTGTCCATCTTGCCCTTGGCGATGGTGGTGCCGTAAAGCATCACGAGGTCTTTAAGGTTCATACCCATACCTGCTGCCACGTCTCCCAATCCGATAAGCGTCTTGTTGACATCCTCGGCTGCTACGTTGAACGCAAGGAGCTGCTTGGCTCCCTCTGTAACGTCTTCAACCCCGAAAGGTGTGATGGCTGCCGTGCGGATCATCTGCTTCATGAGAGCATCAGCTTTCTCCTCAGACTGCAACATCGTCTTGAATGCCATTTCTGTCTGCTGGAACTGACCGCGGACCTGCATCATCTGATTGACGAACTTGCCAATGCTCCAACCGCCAATGGCAATGTTCATGCTGTTCTGTATATTCGAGATTACATCGTCAATAGACTTTCCGTCCTTCTCAACCCTCTCAGCAGTCTGATGAACTGCGTTCTGAATGTCTCGAAAACCGGAAACGACCTTGGCTGTCTCGACTATTGTATCGAATTTAATGCTTGGCATAATGTTCTATTTTTCCTTGAATTTATACTCTGTTATAAAGAATCGCCGGGGAAATACCAAATGTGAGTGTTCGATATGGGAACTTTACGTGCGTGCGCAGGAAGACTTCGGTTAAATCTCGGTCTCTGACTCTATCACCGCCTTCATGACCGCCTCCTTGTTGTTGCCATCGATGACCTCTTCCCCTGCTGCCGGTATATGGGCTTTCTTCCTTTCCTCATCAGACAGATAGATTGAAGTAATCTTGTCTTTGAGCATGAGAGTCAGGTTGTTATACGATATTCCCCATACCACGTAATCGAAAGTCCATCCGTATCTTTCGCAAGCGGCATCTATGAGAGTTCCCCATATTGTCTTGCCCCCGAAGATAAAGCTATTCTCCGACTTCTTTGCTGCGTTGACTTTTGCCATACGCTTCGCTTCTTCTTCCATTCCTGTCTCTTTGGCTATTGTCTGGTATGAGTTAGCCTTAAGGATGATGATGAGTAGAGTTGCTATATCCTCGTTGGAACATTCTTTGAAGATTAGCTCCGTCTGCTTGCTTACACATCTGGAATCTAATATTTCGTTCTTTGTATTGAGTGAGTGATATGCAATCAATCTGCAGCATGTCTCCCTTTTGGTGTTTGCAACTCGCAATGCTTCCAAGAATGGATCAGCTTGAAGTAACTCTTTGTCTAGCTCCAAGCTATCTACCAACTGCGACGTTAGGTACATCATTCCCAGTGTAGTAGGGTAGATGCTAACGTGAGCGTGCTCAGTATCAAAGCCTATCGGCATATCTGTGAGCGTATTCGATATAATGATTCCTAACTCTTCCATATCACTCGAATTTAAATTGTTGGCACCCAAGGCAGGACTCGAACCTGCGACTTTCAACCAGCTTTTGAAGACCCTGGATTTTCATGCGACGGACTATTTGGTCTCGCTCTTCCCCTGAGCTACTTGGGTAGGTTGCCGGCTGATAACCCTCAGTCGGCGGAAGGGGATATTAGAATATGCCTATGCCTCTGCGTAGGTTTCCGTGATTTCAGCAGGAGGGGTCTCACCGTCCTGCGGCTTCTTGAAAGTCAAGGCATACTTTCCACCTGTTCCCTTTGCGGCGGTGATAACACGCCAGCGGTAAGCACAATAGACTTCCTCACTCTTTGAGTTGGTAGTCTTAGCCACCACGTCACCCTCCGGGATGAGAGCTGCGTGAGTGTACGTGATAAGAGCACCGTCCTGGGTTGTATAGGCCTCCTCTGCGCCGATAGTAGTGTTACCCATATAAACGCCAGGAAGCTCGGCGTCTTCCGGCTGGATAGCCAAACGGTAGTTACCCTCTACAATGCCATCGATGGTCTTGAATGGCTGCGACTGGTTCTTCTTGATGAAGAGCTGATATACAGCCTCGTAGGTGGACTTCTTTGTCTTGCGGTCAACAATTCCGCCACCTTCCTCAACCTGGGTCATTGTATCGCCCTTCGTTGGAGTAACAGTAGTAGTGCCATCCTTTGGAGTTGGGAGCTTAGTCCACTCGTTCTTTTTGCTACCTACCTCTTGAACGTAGATAGTGCATTTGCCCCATGATGTTACTGACATAATTTAATCGTTTATGAGTTTATATTCAACTTGATTATTTATTACATGTTCTCCCGTGCTTGCTGCATATACCCTCTGCTCAATAGCGTGGGCAACATATTCGCTCGTTCTGAACATTTCCAAGAGATTCCAAGCCAGTTTGCAGATTTCGTCAACTCTGATAGTGTTCTCCTCGAACTGCCCATCTACATCCTGGTCTTGTATATATATATTTACATTTATAATCGCCGTTTGAAGCTGCGTTCCCTCATTAGCCAAGATGGAGATAACGACATCTTCCTTATGAGAATTATGCGGTCTCATCGTCTTTGACAGCTTGCCATTGACGTTGTTCATGAAACCGCTTTCGTTGATGTACCGGTAAACATCTGTCTTAATTGCTCCGTCTGATTTCATATCTTCCACTTGTTTATTTCATTAACTGCTGAGTCTATTGCTGTCTTCACACGCTGCTCTACAATGGATGTGGCCCATATCTTCGTTGAAGCGAGGACATCCTTGCTTTCCAAGGCTTCCACCTCTCCTGCGTATTCCATTCCGGCAACGACAACCAAAGCATAAACCCTGGAATATTCCTTAGCAAGGTCATTGATCATCTTCTTGCCCTTTACAGAGCCGTCTGTGCCACTGAGAACCTGCGAAAAGGCTGATTCCATATATTTACTTCCCTGCTCGTACACGGCGAAACCTATGGAGCTTCTTAGGTTTCCCGTATGGTCTATCCAGCTTTCCTTGGCAGACCTGTTACGGATTCTAACCACAGATTCGTCTCCTAGCTTGCTCAATGCTTTAAGCACATTCTCCTGTATCTTCCTTGCGGCTCTTTGTAGGAAGGCGTCAAGAGCGGAAGCGCTGGTTGTCATTCTTATGCCCATATCTTACACTGAAGTTGATAACGATGAAATCCCTTGACCTTGATAATTACCTCCTCAGCCCCTAAAATTTCTAGCTTGATAAAATCCCCATATGAGAACTTTTCAATTCCTACGGGCAAGTTATGCACTTCGTAGGAGTAGTAATCAATAGAACCGTCAGATGTAACTAACTTGTTGGCCTCGCCAGCAGGAACTACATCACAAGTGCAGCAGAACTTCCACTCGGTCTTGCCCTGGTGATAATTTCCATCATCATCTGTATAGCCAGCTACCTTCTGCTGCCGGTATAGCTTTGAGGCATGAAAACTCAATAGACTCATCAGCAATTAATGTAAACTGTCGGCTTCGGAGTAAGTGAAACCTCCTCCTCGCCGATAGAGTTATATAAACGATTGACTTGAACTAATATAGCCTTTCGCTGGTCTTCCGAGAGAGAACCTATTGATTTGTCCGCTTCGGAGAAGCTAACGGCTTGTATGAGAGAAAGCAGACAGTCGGCAAGCGTTCCTTTGTAGGCGTCACTTCTGGCAACGTCACCAGTGAACTCTGATTCGATATCGAGGTCACGCTTGATGCAGGCGTTTTCCACGAAACCATAGGGGATAGGTATGTGTACCTCATCCACCAAAGCTTGTCCGACCGTCTTCATGATTACTCCTCAACTTTAGCTGCCTTTTCCTTGAACTCCTTCTTTTTCACAGGAGGAAGCTCGTTATAGGCATCAATAACCTCCTTGTCGCTGGCGTCACTAGGAAGTGTAGCACCAAGAGCGTTGAGAGTTGTGATAGCCTCCGGCTTCTTGTAGGTCACATCAGAGATTGTTACCTTAGCGTCCTCTGTATCTGCTTTCTCCTTTTCGGTATCAACCGAAACGTCTGGGTCTGCCAGCTTAGTATTAATCTGATAGATTGTGTCAACGTCCTCGATGACAGGCAAGCAATATGCCTGTACCGCAGTAGTCTCACGCAATGGATCAGTTGTTGAATACTGAGAGATAAGCTTGTAATCAATCTGCTGATAGGTTACACCTGCCACTCTGTTGGTTGCCTCTGCTACCTGACCATAGACGAGGGCACCAATCATCTGTGAGCAGACACCGATAATCATATCTTTGTTCCAAGGCTTAACACTCTTCTTCACGCCATCATGTTCCAAGCGGACGGTACGGTTGATGATGCGGAATGATACACCGGTCTCGTCCAAGAATGCTTCCTGGAATACGCTGGAAGTAGGAACCGGCAGCTTTGTGTTGGAGTCATAAGTCTGACCCTTATAGTTGGCAACAAGCTCGCGAGCGTCCTGTGCCTTCTTCAATTCGTCAAACTTAGCCTTAGCAATCCAGAAGATCAAGATGGTGTTGCCATCATTCGAAGCTCTCGCGATACATTCCTTCAAGTCAGCAACGGTAATACCAGTATCAACATCGTTGATGCCGAGCTGATTTTTCGGCAAGTACTGATACTTGATACGGAGCAACTCCTTTGGATTATCGTCGTCACGAACAGCTACGTAGCCGTTAGAAAGACCATACAGAAGGGCGTACTCATTACGCTCATCAACACCGACATTACAAGCTACCGGGTCCTGCGCCAACTTACGGCGAATCTCTGCTGTCTGACCGCCCTGTGCTTCCATGAGTCTGAGAGCGAGGATATCTGACTCCTTCAAGAATTTCTTCATACCAACCTTTGGCAGTTTGCCGTTGGCGGTTGAAATCTTGTCACGAGACTTTAAAGGAACCGGAGAATCCACTGCTACGTAGTCAGCAGCTACGTAAGAGGTATCAACTGTATCGGCTTCCCATTTGTTGTCGGTAGAATAAACGCGGCGGAGAATGGATGTATCTTTGTGGAGATACGTCATCTCGTTCTTGCGCTTACCGTTAATCTTCTCAATCAATGTCTTCAGGATTGGGAAGAAACTCAAGATATACTTAAGAAATAAAGAACTCTGTTGCATAAATCACCTCCTTAACCGATTGCATCGTGTCCCCACTGAAGAGTAGGAACGGCTGTTTTCAAAGCTGCCTTGATCGTATCGACAGGATAAGGGACAGCCTTATCATTAGCCTCACCTGCCGTCATAACACCTACATGAGGGGTATCTACCGGAGCTGTTGTCATGCAGACACCTACATACTCGTGATTTTCCGGCAATGAAGCATAAGCCTCACCTGTTACCGGCATAGGCTTGTACTCGCCAGACTTGGTATCACGAATGATAATGTGTCCACACTGGATGAACTCTCCAGAGAAACCTGTCATGTCAAGAATGACACCACCCATGATGCCATTCACGTAATTTCTGATGATTACAGACTCCTTGCCTGAATCATACGTTTCTGTCTTGCTTACGCCATACATAACTTTTAAAATTTAAAGATTACATAGTTGCGGCAAGCTCATCAATCTCATCGCCCTTGATAACCTCAACCTCTTCCTTCTTAGGCTTTCTCTGAGCCGCAGGAGCACCAAGCTTTCCGAGACCTTCGTTAGCACGCTCTTGATCGATAGCTGCCAAGTCCTCCACAACACCATCGTAGAAATCATCGAACTCAGATTCGTTCTCGAACTTCATCTTGTCGAAATTCTTCAAGACAGTCTTTCCGAACGTACCTTTGTCCTTAAGGAGTGCCTTCAGCTTAGAACGGCGGCCATCATTCTCTCGCTCTGACTTCAAACCGAGGATTTCGGTCTGCAAGGCTTTGTTCTGAGTAATGAGTGCCTGCGCCCATGCTGGGACCTGCTCTTCGTTCTCTTTCTTCTGTTTGCGGATTGGTTTCTTGTTGCCGGCAGGGTCATCATCATCGTCATCGACCTCGTCGTCATCCAAGTCTTGACTATCCTTAAAGCTCTGGATAGTACGCTGCGCGGTCTTTTGCGCAATCTTAAGATAAGGAAGAACCGCATTGACCTGCTTTTCAATCTCTGCGTTTACATCCTCGTCTGAGGCTTCTTCATCGAGTTCTAAGTTATTGGCAACATCGGCAGCAATACCCTCTAACTCCTCTCTACTGAACCCCAACGCCTTTGATTTGGGTTTCAGAATAACTAAAACTTGCTTCGTTCTTTTTTTCATTCTAACTAAATATTTAATTGAACAATAAAATTCAAGAAATATCCCAGTACGAAGCGATAGCAACAAGTAATGCTGCAAAATTATAAAAAAAGTATTTAATCACCAAATATATTGCAAGGAAATATACTTAATGATTAAATACTTTATGGTTACATATAAATATTAATCTGGATAATTGAGCTTATCCGGTCCAGCTGTGGATAGATATACGGAGAACATATCACATAGCTCTTTTGCTCCTTTTAAGTCGTTGAGCCTATAATTACCGCATTCCACTTCCGATGCACCTGGAATCGTCTTTGATAGCGAACACGCTTTAAAAGCTTCCACTATCATTTCATTTATTAGCTTTGAAGTCCATGTACCTTTAAGGATAAGATAAAAACCTGTAAGGCATCCCATCGGTCCAAAATACATAACGGAATTGCTAAGAGGGCTATCATTGCGTAGGTAGTCCGCCATCAAATGCTCTATTGTATGCGCGACAGCAGGTGACATCATATCCTTATTTGGCTTGCACACACGAATATCGAATGTGGTAGCAGTCTCCATGCCCCATTTATCTACTCTCGAAACATAAAGACCTGGCTTCAGTTTCGTATGATCAACTTTAAAACTTGGTATCATTCTCTAATAATTTACAAACAACACTAAATGCCTTTTCGGCAAGACTATCCCAAAAACCTGCATACTGCTCGGTCTGGTTCGGCTCCAGGGGATTATCGCTAATAACTCGAATGGACGTAAAACCAATACCCTTCTTGTAGCATACCTGCGCGAGGGCAGCAGACTCCATATCAATAGCACATACGTTATAAGAATTAGGGAGAAAATCCTTAATTGCCAATACCTGCTCTCTCGTGGTGACAAACTTATCTCCCGTAGCTATAGTTCCTAATCTGAATCTTTCATCCATATCAATCCAGGAGAAATCAGAAGGGAAGACTGCCGGCATACCTTGAACTTGCCCGTTGGCATTCGGCTCGCCGCAATATACATCGTGGTAACAGTATGAATTACCTATTACGACATTACCAGGTTTCAATCCTGCAACAGCAGCACCGGCGCATCCTACCGAGATAACTCTTGTAACTTTGCTGGACGTATTCAACAAAAGAAATTCTGTCAAGCAAGATGCCGCATTAACCTTACCAATACCAGACTTGATTAAAGCTATGTTTTGAACATTTTTGTAGTCAAGCCAATTCTTTGCAATCCATTCTCTGATAAGGTCGTATTCCTTATCCATAGCGGTAACTATGACAATCATTGCGCACCTCCTTTCGTTAGCTTAAGCTTCTTGCAACGGTTGTAAATAGCGTTCTCATCCACGCCAATCTTGGTGGCAATGGCTTTTACCGGGTACTTGCCATACATTCTGCGAATGATGAAATCCTCGTCAGCAGTAAACACGTGGCTCTTGCTGATACCCATTTCCTTCATCTTTCGATGGATGGCCCAATAATTACGATTGAGTTGCTTTGCAATCTCCGTTGTCGTCATCACCAAAGCGTTAACCTTGATGAACTCAATCTCTTCTGCACTAAAATGTTTTCCTCTACTCATTATTTTATATTTGGGTTCATTACGCCGCCCAAGGCTTTCTTTCTCTTTCTGTTATATCTTCTGTTTGCGGCAATCCTTTCGGCATTCTCTTTACGATAGACTTCCATTCTTGCCAATAAATGTTCCTTATGCTCCTGGTAGTACCTTCTATGGTATTCCCGGATATCCTCCTCACTTCTCGCCATGAACCTTGTCTTTTATAAGTTCGTACAGTGATGGGCTGAGTGTGCTCCATTGATCATTCTCGTCTTTCACGAGATAGAATCCATCAGGAACATAGAACTCTCGATTTCTTAACCTAACTATCAATGTCTGTTTAGTGCAGTCTCCGCTGACAGTCTTTACTAACTCTGAAACGTCCGGGCATTTCCATAATTCTTGGATGTTCTCGGAAGATACTTTAATTGCAATCATATCACTTGAACTTAATAATGAAAAACTCATGGTCCAACCACTTTCCTGGGCAAAGACCTTTCTTCGGCTTGCCGATGTTTATACTCTCAATCTCCTTTTCTACCTTTGGGCTATCGTCATAGTAGCCGTTCTTGAAGAGAACGTGAGTGAATGGTACGAACTTCATTGTACCATTATTCAGTTTCTCCTTGATAGTATTGGTGTCTATAAGCATCTCAAATGTCTTACCGATATGAAGCTTATCGTACTTATCGAAATCTTTGAATTTCTCATCCTTGATAAGGAGAAGGCGACTCATCCAAAAATCTTTAATTACCCGATACTCTTCATTCTTTTCGCCCGACACTATCATATCGAACCATTCCTTGCTGACTGTGAGGCTAAGAACCTTCTTCTTTGCTTCTGATAAATACTTATCCATTACTTTAGTTAATCTTTCCATAAGCTAACTTATTTTCCCTCTGTTTTTACTACAAAAAAATCGTCACCAATGTCTTTTCTTCTATTCAACTCTTTGCAAAGTACAGATGTATCAGCAAGGTTGATATGCTGGTTTACATACTCCTCCTTATCTGTGAAGGTAAGGAGTGTTTCATCTAGGTTATTTACTTCCTCTATATTCTCCACACTTTCCGAAAGAGATTTGATTTCTCCATGGATAAAGTCATACACATTTTTATCGATAGCTTTCTGTCTTGTCAGAGTTTCGACTGCTGTTTGAATCTTTAAGATTGATTTTTGCATTTCTTGTTTCATAATCATATTTTTTTAGTTTATTTGAACTACCTAATATATCTCTAATATCGAAAGGATTTTTACCAGCCAACCTAGCAAGGCAATTCATCAGCTTGCGAGAATATCTTGCAGTAATCTTTTCAGCCTTTACGATACGATGGTCAGCTCTGCCATAACCACCACCTTTGCTAGCATAATACAAAGCCCATCTAGGCTCCCAGTATTGCTTAATCTTAGGCTGCTTTTTCGATACATCTAAACCATCCAATACCATCCTTAAATAGTGAGGACTTCCGTAGCAACGTTTCGTTATCTTATTAGCTAATCTAACCTTCATACGCTATTACTATTTTAGTTCATCAAAATCAAGCCACTCTATTTTATCGTAGCACTCATACAGAACTTCTATACGCTGTGTTCCGTCTCCCCTTGTAACAACCCATACATCATCACTCATTGCTCCATAGTGAAGAGCCGTAGGATTTACGCCACCTCCACTATATCGGAACATTACCCATTTTCTTAATGGTGGCTTCTCATCCTTTAAGTCGTGCCATAATGATGCAGCATTCACGTAAGGAACGTTTTCTGTGTCACAATCGGTAACACCAACCTTCTCTGTACTAAATGTTACTCCATCTAATTCATTGTAATCTACCTCATCTTCGTTGCTACAGATGTTGAGGTAAATCTTTTTTGGTATATTCTTTACTTTCATAAGCTACTTCTTTTTATTACAAGGACAACTACTAGCGTGAATAATAACGCAAGCTCCATGTTCCTTGCCCACAAACAGATATTCATGCCCTTTCTTGGTGAATATTTTTATATTAAACTCTTCTTTTTCGTGTGGAGTTCCTAAGCTGAAAGAAATCCTAAAACCAATTGCCCCTATTATGAAAATCAAAACGAGCAAAACGGCTGATTTGATTAAGTCTAATATCTTATTCTTCATACGCTATAATTGTTTTAATTTATTAATTATTCTAAAGAAGCTGGGCATGTTTTTGGAATGCTCACTTATAAGATACTCTTTCGTCATCAAGTCGTATATCCAGCGTAGAATCGCTGCATCATTGTGAAATTCGTTAATATCTTGTTCGTCTAAAATTATTCGTTTCTCCATACTACTTCTCCTTATCGAATTTATTGCCAATAACTATGAATTTACCTAATGAAAGATAATAACCTAACGGTTTTTCATAAATCTTTCCATTAGCATGTGTGAGGTAATACCCACTTAACTCTTCCGACCATACAATTTCTGATGGAAGAAAAGGATAATTCTTGATAACATCATGTTCGTACAATTCATTGCCCTTACAATCTTTCAGTCCTGTGAACTGGCAGACGGTGAAAGGATCAACCAAGACTGCTTCATTGTGATTAAGCATTGATTCACTCTGCCTATCTTCAATGATGTAGGCATTACCACATTCGGCATAGAAGTAACCTTCAACCAACTTGCCATTATCAAGACGTTTTGCCTTGAACTTGATATTTTCTATTTTCATAAGCTACTTATATAAAATTGTTACTCTTCTATTTTTGTTCACTTTTAGTATAACCTCCTTTGCCTTGCTTATAGAGCAGAAAAAGCACTCTGAAAGGTCATTTGCGCCATAGTCCCAATAATGGATAAGCCCAAAGAGTAATGAATGTCTCTTATCTACACGAAAAGCAAAGATTGGCTCATTCCAAGAATCATAATGTATGCCTTTAACAGCCTTGCTTTTACGATACATATCTACTATTCTATAGGTTGCCATAACTATTTTTCTTTAAACTCTCTTTAATTCTCTTCTCGTGACACTGAATCATACGTTTATAAAATTCTATCATCTTTCTATTAACGAAAACAGAATCATATTCACCTATATAGTAATCTCCATTTAAGAGTTCGCTGACGTGTATTCGTACAACGTCTTGCGTCCAGTTATCTATAAAAAGATAATAGGTTTCACGATTAGGGTGTACCATAAGGTACTCGTAGTAGTGGAATTTATCATTTTTAATAAATGTCACTAAGCAACCTTTTGTTAACTGACTTATGTCTTTTAATACTTCCATACCTATTTCTCCTTTGCTTTAACGTTATACACTCCATCAATGACATCCACCTCGTAGCAATCGGGACAATAATGCTTACCATCTATCATTTCCCAATCAGAGTAGTCACTAATATCAACATCTTTGTTACTGAATAGTGCAGAGCAAGTATCTGTACCGCCAAATACTTCTCCGCATCTATCGCAAACAATCTGATACATTGTAATCGGTCTATACATAAGCTATTCTTCCGTTTTTATATAAGGACAAACAACTACCTTTCGATAGTGTTTACATTCATCCTTGTAATCACAAATATCACAAAAACAATACGCCATACTATTCTACTTTTATACCAAATGGTATATCATCGGTAAAGGTATAATCTTTCATGAGACTATAAAAGGACCAGCCGCTATTTCCACTTAATGACATATAATCGCCGTTATCTACAGCAGTAATTAAGACATAATATCCATCTTTTTTGTCTTTCACCCAACCGAACGGTCGATGCTTCTTCATCTCAGTCCAACATTCTTCTACATTGGCAAAAGGGCGGTACTTTACCCCTGGCTTAATGCGATACTCTACATTATTCCAGTACTCTATTTCCTTCATTTCCGCCCAATCATTCGGAACATCTATACCTTCTACGACACTCGGTTTTGTCCTACACTCAATCACCTTTCCTTCAGCATAATCTTGCAGAATAGGATAAAATTCTTTAGCTTCTTCTCTTGTCATAATCAATCCTCTTTATATTCTTCCCATCCATTCTCCCAAGAGCCACCTGAACGGATAGCCCAAAACTCTTGTTGAGGAAGGATAGTTCCTTCTTCATCAACTAACTCCTTTCCTTTGTATTGAACAAACTCACCTTTTGAAAATGAGTTATGTCTTATCGGCTTTCCTACGCTGATAGCGAAAGCCATTGCTTCTTGCTTTGTCATATCAATCCTCCAACTCTTTAAGTGCCTTATCTAAATTATTGCGAGCCATTTGACAAAACCTGACAGAAAGCAAATCGTCTGATAACTGTTCTTTGGCTCTTGTGATATACTCAATAGCTTTTTCTTTACTCATTACTTATCCTCCTTTGCTTTTTTAAGATAAAATTCTCTCCAATCTTCAAAAGTCCAATCTCTTGTGTTATGAGTAAGATTGAAAACTTCCGTATCTTTCTCTAACTGGAGTAATAGCCAAGCATAATCTTCATATCGCTTTCTTAGCAATCTCTTGCGACACAATCTTACATGCTTGTATAACTTATAATCAGCGGTTGCAGCATCAAAGATTATTTTACCTACTATTGCTAACAGATAAGCAGATATAACGCCTAATGCAATCCAACCTAATATTGTAATTACTAAGTCCATATTCTTTTCTTTTTACCCTCTCCCTGTTGCAGGAGAGGGTGGTTAGTTAATCTTTTTTCGGCTTAATACCCCATGCAAGGCATCCAAATCTAACATCAGTACTAATGTTTGAGCCATCAAAAACTCTCTCTTCTCCTCCAATAGACGTTAGGGTAATACCTATAGGCAATGAAGGATAGAGATATAGCGGAATCAAACGAAGTCCAAGAGTATTTTTCTCGTTGGCAACCTTCTTATCAAATTCCTCCTTTGTAAGGTGTCCCTTGTCTAATACAGATTGTAAACAAGAAATTTCTTCTTCAACATCTTCTTCGGATTGCCAACTTCCAAAATGTAAAGCCTTACACTGACTTTCCGTAAGAGCATTCCAATCAATGTCTTTCTTAAATTGTTCTTGAACTTTTTGCCAAGCATTATTGAGACTTTCCTTTTTAAATTCTTCGTCCCACTTTTTATATACTTGGATACACGCAATCTGATTTGCGAGCCAACCCAAAGTTTCACTAACTTTGTCTTCTAATGAAATTTGTTCCATATTACTTTATATTTAATCCTATAAGGATGGTTAGTTACTCTGTTATGTTCTTTATGCTTTCTGAAAATGTTTTGAGCCACTGAGTATCCTTTTCGGCAGCAACTACAGATTTATTATACTGCTCCAAATTATACTTCATAGACCTTATTAAATCAGTGCGATTAGATTGTTTTTGAATCCACTCATCTTTAGGGATGATATCCTCCACATAAACATGACGGCAATCAAAATCTAAACTATCAATTAATTGACTTTCCATAAAGTCCTTAACACCCTCGTAGTCTTTGGATGGTGGAGCCCATCTTCTAACTTTGGATAGCATTGCATTGTATCTGTTTTTGAGAGCTTCGTTCTCTTTCTGTCTATCCTCATTTCCCTTAATTACATCATTAACATAAGAAAGATACTCAGCTTCAAGTTCTTCCTTTGTCTTAGGGGTTGCAAGATGCTTCTCGTACTCCGCTTTTGCCTCTTCGTATTTCTTTTTATAGTAATCACTAGGGCATATTTTGTCTGGAATTTCGTATCTACTAAGGCTAGGATATTTTCCTTCAAATCTTAGGTAGATACCGAAGTTACGCAAGCAACTATTTGCAAATTGCTCAAATGTTATATCTTCACCATCATATATTGGTGCTGTAAATCCTGTTGGCATATTATTATTTTTTTTGCTCGAAGGCGGTTAAACAATTATATTACTATCCAAACCTATACCGAATAGGACATGTTGTAAATCAGAAACGAAATCAACATCTGAAAGCCCCAATCTAGCAAAACATTGTTCTTTGTGAATAATATCATTTGTTGCTCTAATGTAACAAACCTTATGGTTAAAAGCGAAGACAACCCCCAATGTAACATTATCATCAATTTTTAGCAACAACGAATCTCTGCTAACTTTCCATCCGTTTCTAAGAAGTATATCCTTTGTTAAAGGAATAGGTTTTATCTCGTCATAAAAACAGACTTCTCCCCAACCTTCACAATAGATAACACTATCCTCATCAACATTTGAAACTTTTACTACTCTTGGTTTCATTGATTCCGTTTCTATCGTTACCAAATCTCCCGGAATGTATTTTACCATACGCTTTATTTTTTACGATGATTATATTTCTTTATAGCGTCCTTCTTAGAAGCTGCCATAATCTTCACGCCTTTAATAGTGAACTCACGTTGTGCTTTTGGTTGACACTTCTGCTTGTCAGAAGGAATGTTGCCGCTTAGTGCGTCAAGTCTAGGACTTGAACACCCGAAAATATCATCTTGTGCATAAGCTGCCGTAGCAGCCATTATTAAAGCCATTCTCATTAAATTTCTACTCATACGCTTTACTCCTTAACTTCTTTAAAGATTACACTTTTATGGTCTGAACGTATTTTGATGCTACAAGGGTATTTACGCCATGCTTCGCAATTAAACATCTTACTATCAAAGAAGCACCCTTTGCAAGATTCTTTATCTGTCTCAATAACTTCAAGAGTTATCTTTTCTCCAACTTTAATCTCTTTCATTCTTTGCCTTTTACAATATTGTACACTTGTTTTAACTTATCTGTTGATAAACGTTCAAAATCAGAAGAACTGATAACGTAGATGAGAGCCTTACGAAGATCCTCTTCTTCAATATCTGATATTTCCTTTTTTGTAGGAACAGATATTCTTGTAACATTCCATCTATCACTACCGCATTGCCAGCCCGAATCTCTTCTAAATCTAGCGTTATTAACAACAATTTGAGTCTTTGTTACTTTATCAATTTTGGCGATACGTCTGCAAGACCTACCTGTAACTAGCACATCATCGCCAGCTTTCAAATCTTTAAGCTCTTTCATACCTAGCCCTCCATAACTTTAATTTCTCATTATGTGACACTTAATAACCTTGTGAACACCATTTGGCAGCGATTCATTAAAACTCTCAATGAACTGACGCTCCATTTCCTTTGGGAAGATGGGTTTTGTCGGCTTCGGCATAGTGAGGACGGCTTGAATCTTTGCACCCCCATCCAAGGTAAGCAGACATCTGCGAGTTATCATTTTACCAAACATCATAACCTTACCCTTTCACATAGTTGATTACGTGCTCCTGGGCTTGCTCATGCAAGTTATCGAAAGCGTCTTCTATAACTTTGGCTGTCTGATCGCCATTAAGGTTCTTCAGCATTTCGCCAACAACTTTTACCTGATCTCCTATAGGTAAAGAACAGAACTCTTCAACAAGGAAGCTTTTCTGATAATTGTAAGACATATCGTGAAATAAGTCTGATAAATCTACGTTTGCTTTATATACTGACATAATCTTAATCGAAAATATGATGGTTCAACTTTCTCTTTCTGAGGTTTCTCTTAATCACTTCCATATCCTTGTGGTCGTTAGTGTGGTCCGCAAGAAGCTTGATGATTTCATAGATGTCATTTGCGTTATCCTCCAGGTTATCGCAAATGTTCTCGTCACCAAAGAAACTCTTATTGAAGGGTTTCAAGTGGAAGTAATATTTCTCTGCTGCATCACGCATTTGGTTGTAGTGCATCTTCTGCTCTTGTTTGTACTGAACCTTTAGCAATCTGAACATAGACTGCTCATCTTTGATAAGTTGGTCCAATATATCTGTTACCATTGCAATCAAGCATCCATTAACCTGCAAGCGCAGAATAATCTTTTCCTGCTTCAAACCCGATGTCACTCCCTGCTCCGAAAGAGTAACCTTCAAATCGTTAGCTGTAATTTTCTCTTTTCCCATTATCTTACTTTTAATTGTCAAACCATAAACCTGCATATCTCCATTCCCAGTGAAGGCAAGTATCATTAGGCTTCTTGCCTTCACTATAGCATATCTCGGAAGCTATGCAATTACTACATATATGCTTCATAATCATGGAAGTTTAGATACCAAATAATCTATCTCCTTATCCGTAAGCTCCAAATCGTTCTTACGCTTAAACTTGATGATGGCATCTACTCCGACCTCGCCTTTAACCAACTGATAGATGGCATCCTCATCAAATCCCTTATCTAAGTCTTTGATAAGCTCCATTCCCAAATCATAGATTTTCTGTTGAATCTCCTTTTTGAGGTCTGCGTTAATTCGCTCTAAAGCTTCTGCTTTCTGATTAAATCCGCATCCGCCCTCAATGGCGAAATCGTTATTGATGTTCTGACACATCTGGTCAATGTCCTTGCTACCGAAGAACTGAGCGAAATAGGTATCACCCTTCAAGGACTGTAGAATATCGATTTCTTCTTGCTTTGTCATAACTAATCCTCCTTGTCTAACTTATCGTACTCCTCACGTAGCTCTGCAATCTTATTTGCAAAGAAAACCATTGTCTCTTTCAAAAGCGAAAGCATGTCTTTATGATTGAGTATGTCGCCAACTGCTGTATAGTACTTAAGGTTTTCGTTTGTTTCCAGAAGGTCAAAGCTGCCGAGGCTTGCTACATTGGTGCTAAATGACTCTTCATTGAAATTACCTATCTTTGCTTGGTAGCGAATCACCATCATGTCTCTTCCTACTCCTTTCAAATTCAAATGAGCGGTAAGTGACTTATAGCCTAAGTCTATACCCTCTACCTCCCAATCAGGGCAAACAGAAATAATGTCCTTTATCTTCTTTGTGGCTGACTCAAACATATTCTCGATGTTCTTTCTAACCTCTGCCTTCTTTGTTTCAACTGAATTGTTCATAATCTTTATAATTTTAATTGGTTCAACTTATAAGGTAGCTCCTGTATATCCAAAAGTACTACCTCTTATCTATATGCAAAGGTACGAAAATTTTCTAATATATGCAAATATACCAACGACTTTTTTAGTTAAAAATACTAAAACTATTAAATATATGCGAATATATCCGTAATTTTGCCAAATCAAAATTTAGAAAATTATGATAGACTTTAATGAACTTTTTAAAAGAAATGACGTTGGCAGCATCATAGGAGAGCTGAAACAATGCGTGTTGGATATTCCACTTTGGAGTACCCTGTTGTCTGAGTATGAGCCTATGCTCCATGAAATCGTAGAAGACCACGTGGGAAGACAGGACAGAACACTTGATGACGGAATAGTAGAAAAAGCGGCTAGATTGCCTATCGGATTGGAGAAGCTTCTTACACGAAGAATCTCTGAGTTCACAATGGCTATACCGGTCAAGCGTGTATATACGTATGATCAGGCTGACGAGGAACTGAAGACGATTGTACGTGCCATCGAGAAAATCTACACCTGTGCACACATTGATGCCGTGAACATGCACAGAGCAAAGTGCTATTACGCCTCTTGCCAGATGTTCACACTTTGGTACACACAGAAGAAGCCTAACAAGCTCTACGGCTTCGACAGTCAGTACAAACTGAAATGTAAGACATTCTCTCCAATGGACGGAGTTGACATCTATCCTTACTTTGATGAGTATGATGACTTGCTTGCTCTGTCATTCGAGTATAAGCGTAAGGTTACTGACACAGAACACACCTTCTTCGAGACCTATACCGCAGACCATCATTACAAGTGGGACCTGTCTTCAGACGATGAAGAGTCCGGATGGAATTTGGTGGATGATAATGAGATTTCTATCGACAAGATTCCAGCCGTTTTCTGGTACCGGCACAAGCCATGCTGGGAAGGATTGAAACCTATCCGTGAGAATATCGAGTACACCATTTCCCGAAACAGCGATGTTGTGGCATACAATTCCGCTCCTGTCTTGAAGATTGCCGGTGCCATCGTTGGAATGGAGCGAAAGGGAGAGAGCAAGAGAGTGTATAGAGTCAGCGAAGACGGCGATGTTAGCTACGTGTCTTGGCAGCAGGCTATCGAGGCTCTTAAGTATCACGTTGACACTCTCGTCAAGCTTTTCTTCATGCAGTCCCAAATGCCGGACATCAGTTTCGAGAATATGAAGAGCCTTGGCAATATCGGCTACGATTCAAGAAAGACACTCCTCATGGATGCCCATCTTAAGATAGGAGAGGAGACTGGTGCCTGGATTGAAGGCTTCGAGAGAGAGACTAACGTCATAAAGGCTTTCCTTGCCAAGATGAATACGAAATGGGAGGCTAGAATGGATGAGATTACGGTAGAGCACATCATTACTCCATTCATACAAGAGGACGAGATGACTCAAATTGAAAAGTGGATGAAGGGCAACGGAAACAAGCCAATCATCAGCCAGAAAGAGTCAATCAAACGTGCTGGCATTTCCGACGACCCAGACGCTACTTACCAAGAGATTCTCGAAGAGGACGAAGCCGAGGCAACCAGAACAGCTGCTTCAATGCCTAACTTATTCTCGGAGGAGTAAGCCATGAGAAAGAAGAAGGAAGATAAAGAGCAGCATTTCTGCCGTGAATGTGCTCATGCTACTGACTTCCATAGTATGAGCCTTAAAGGTCAGCCTATCCTAGCCAAATGCCCATATCAAGAATGGAGCGTTCTTCTCAACTGGGATTGCTGCAAACATTTTAAAATGAACTTGTATGAAAAAGCCAAAACTGCCTAATCAGAAAAAGGCATATAAAGACCTTGGCAAGAGACTGAACGCTTATACCAGGAAAATCATTTCCATCTATGAGACTCTTGCCAAGGAGTCCGCTAAAATCGCCACCTCCACCGACTTCGATGGGGATGGCGAGTTCTCTTTTGATGATTACCCTAGAACAGAAAAGAAGGTGAACGCCTTACTGGATTACTATTCAAACAATATGCAGGCATTGGTCTATAATGGCATATCGGACGAATGGAAGAACAGTAACACGCTGCAGGATCTACTTGCCAAGAGGGTAATCGGCACCTTTACTAGGAAGATAGCGGACGCAAAGCAGAAAGCTTACTTTGAGCACAACAATGCGGCAAAGAAGGCTTTCATAGAGAGAAAGATTAAAGGTCTCTGTCTTTCAGAAAGAATATGGAACCAGAGAACTGATGTAAAGGAGGCTCTGGAGAAAGCTCTGTCCGTCGGCATCGAGAAGGGTATGAGTGCTGTTAAACTCAGCAAGAAGGTCAGCAAGTACCTTAATGATTATCCATCACTTGCCAAAGACTATAAGAAGAAATACGGCAAAGCCATAACCATTCAGAACTGCGAGTACAGAAGCGTTCGCCTGGCACGTAACGAGATAAACATGGCCTACCGTTCTGCCGAGCAGGAAAGATGGGCTAGGATGGACTATATTAAAGGCAAGGAGATAAAGACAACCAACAATTCTAGCCATAAGCACGATATGTGTGATTTGCTTGCAGGTGTCTATCCGAGTTATTTTCCTTGGGTTGGTTGGCACGTAAATTGTATGTGCTATGCCATCCCGGTAATAATGAGTGAAAAGGAGTATTGGAGCGGTAAACAACCAAGCAATGCTATGCCTAAGAACTTCACAAATTGGGTGAATGACAATAAAGACAAAGTAAAGCAGTCTTCCTATATCACCCAATATGCTCGCTCTGAAAGGTCACAAAGGCAAGTTCGAATAGCAACTCAGAACTCGCCTGAAGTTAGGGCTAGACTTCGCGAACTTATAAATGAAACTCTTCAAGAGAAATTTAGAGAGGTAGAGTTACCAGACGGTCAAACGGCTAGAAGACTTTATCTCAATAATAATAATGAGGAATTTGTGGTAGGACGAAATTTCTTTTCTGAAACGATGGCAAAGAATATTAGAAATAGAAGACTTAGCGAAACAATACAAATTGCAGCCGATGTAAACGAATGGTTTCCTACAGCAACATTTGACAGGATTGAGGAAGGTAACCATCATGATTTTCAGTTCAAAGTATTCCATGCTACTTATCAAGGAAAACGAATAGAATGTAAGGCTAAACTTACAAGTGAAAATATCCTTTATACTATGAGATTACTAAACTAAAAAAACAAGGGATTGGAAACCCTCCCGAAGTCTGCATCCGAAGACCGACGTGTGAGAGGTCTATCCAATCCCTATTTATCTTTTTCCTTCACCGCTGCAAAGGTAATATTTTATTTTGGAAAATCCAAATCTTTTCTTGGAATTTTAATTGGTTCAAGCCCTCGCTGGTGCATTTAATGTCTTGTAAGCCTCGAAAGCCAACGTGCTCACGTGCTCACTGATGGTGGTGGAGATTGTCATAATGTCTCCCATAAGGAGCATCGTCTCTCCCTTTCCGACCTCTGTGATGAGACTCAAAAGGCAGTTGATTTCATCCTTAAGCGTCTCGGCTTTCTTCATCAGCGGTGTTGGCGGCTCGACCTTGACCTCTTCCTTCTTCTCGCCAGACTGAGAAGCAATACACTTCTCAACAGCCTTCGGCACTTTTGGCTTCGGCAGGTTGCAGATGATGTTCTTCTCCTTCAATGCGAGAAGCCAGCGTCTGCCTCGCTCCGTCCAAAGAGGTCTTCTTGTGTACTTGCCCTTGATGATGTGGGTAGTCACCTCAGTTAGCTGATAGGTAGAGTAGGGACTTGTCAGCATCCACTCATAACCCTGGTTGAACGCAAGGCCAACCTCCTTCAGCTCTTCGTACAACTTCTGTGCGCTGCTCATGCCCAACTCCTTCGCCATCTGCGTAGTGGAATAGACACCCTTTGTCATGTCGCACTTCTGCACTCTCTTGAAGCACTCATCGATTCTCTCCTGGAGATCACCCATGATTTCCTTCTGTCTTGTTAACCACTCCTGGTCCTTTTTGACTTCGACCAGCATTTCCTTTGCGAACTCTTTCAAGCTCATGTCTGCGTTTGTTGCCATAGTCTTTTAATATGCAACCTTCAAGCTCATTTAATAAAGAAGGGCAGCCGCTCGTTACGCCCTGAAAAGACTCCTTGGGAGACCAGCGTCCCGGTCTTAATTCCCTCGGCAGGTAGTAACTCACAGTTGCCCTATATAGTAGGCTCTTAGACAAAATTACTACCTTCTATCTATATGCAAAGGTACGACTTTTTTGTCAAATTACCAAATTCTTTAACCTAAATTACGAATTTAATTTGCTGGAAATCAGAGAGTTAGATTTGAGATAAGAGATAAACTTATCAAGCATTCTTGACGTGCGCTCTCTAATATCCGTTTCTGTAAAATCTGTCAACGTCTGTGACAGCATTCGTAATTCGTGTATCTTAGTTCCAATCCTCTCGCCTGTGGATTTGAACTCACCATTATAATACTTAATCTTGTCAGCAAATCTGTAATCGGATGCCCGAATATTAACTCTTCGCTCCAATACCGATTTGTTTCCCAACATTTCAAGAACCTCGTCACTCGACAATCCACCTTCCTTGACTTGTCTGTTCCTTGGGAAGATGTGCTCAATATCATATGTTGCGTCAAGAGGAAGCAATTCCTGGCTATCGAAAGAGAATGCCCACCACACAATCATCGACTTCGTAATCGCACGAGTGTTTGAAAAACTGAAGTTGGTGAATTGCGAACGGAACAATTCCTCTTGGAATAGATAGTTCTCGAAAGCAATTTCTTTGTTCTCTATGATATTCACCATCTCATTGAATACCGGTGCTCGCAAGGCTGTTATTCCTGGGTTGCTGATAGCATATGCCCAAATAAAGCCTATCAAACGATTCAAGAACAGATAGAACTTCTCGTTGTCTAGCATATTCTCAGCATTCTTATAGTGCATGAAATATACCGATACAATATAAGTCCATAAGCTGTTAGGCGCATAATTCAATACAAACAAGCGCTTTAGTACATCCACGGAAAAACGGTCTTCGTTCTGAGAATATACATCTTTCCAGAAATCCGCAAGCAAGACTAGATTCTCTAAAGTCTGTTCTCGTCGAAGTAGAACATATCCATCTTTCTCATAGAACTTACGAAGTCCTTCTGTCATAGAACTACGATTAGTCAGCAATGCCCTCTCGTAGTACATATAGCGTGTAAACAACTCATCCAAAGGTGTTCCACGATATGGGTGGAATATTTGAGTAACGAGTTCGTCAAGCTCTTTCCACGTAGCGATAAACTCTTCCTTCTTTCCGATGGATGAGTAAAACTTATAGAGCTGTGCCTTGAAGATGTCTGAGTCAGACAATGGCTTACCTCTATCATTAAGCGTCGAGAATATCCTAAGAGCAGTATCTTGCGACTCAGCCTCTATCGGAAGTAGTACGCAGTTATTGAGTATGCGAGCTGGATATAGTGCAAAGAAAGAAGGGTATTCTTCAATGAATTTTCCTATCTTGTCTTGAAAGTATCTGAAGTTGGTCGCATACCGACTTTTTCCTTCTGATGTTCCTTTCCGGAGTATATCCATAAACTCTTCCTTGTCGTTATCAGTTGCAACCTCCGAATTTATCTTCAAGTCGTTTGGATCATACTCTCCGAACTCATTTGCTCTCCAAATGCACTTTTCTATGTCCTCTCGCATCTTGATTGAACGATTGTCTTTCATGTGCTCCAGGCGATTGTAGAAAGCTCGCAGTAAGAGAAGCAAGGTCGTAAGACGCTGCTGACCGTCAATGATTTCAAGTTTCCCTTCGTCATTACGGAATGTTACTATAGGACCGAGAAAGTAACTCTCTGAAGAATCGAAGCTGTCGCAGTTGTTATTCGGGAATGAAAAGGAAAATAAGTCTTCCCATAAGACCTTACATTCGTCTTCTCCCCAAGCATACGGACGCTGATAATCAGGAATCAAGAACGTAGCTTTTTTATCTTGAAAAAGATACTTTACGTTCTTTTGATCTACTATAAGCTTTGATGACATAGCAATTACATTCTACTTTTCATCAAACTCACCTTTCTCATCAAGATAGCGTACGGCTGCTTTCACGATAAACGAGAATCCTCTGAGAACAAAAGAACCTACCAGGCAAAGCAATGAGTCAATAACGTAGCCAAATGCCTGTACGCCACTAATACTTGAACTTTCATATCCATAACCGCCAGAAGTATTCAAGGCGTTTATCCAAGTTATAATTGAACCTATTATGGCTATAAATGAAACAACAGCTAAAATGTTCGAGATAGTTCCAAGATGGTTTCCTACCTGTGGAACAAATTTTCTATTTCCCATATGATGCGCCCGTCATGCCGGTAGCTAAGCTTTAGTTAATAATCCGTCTGTCAGATTAATAACGCATCATATGGTACTTTATTGTGTTGAACCAAAAAAATCAGATTATTTTTTCGAGTGACTTTTCTCGCCCTGCATTCAGCTGGCGGTACTCATTGAAGTCTTTGTAATGCTCGACCTTTCCGTAGAGCTTCGGATGGTCCATCATCTTATCAATCATTTCATTGGAGAACTCGTGATATCCGAACTCATGGTCTCCCTGGACGGAACCCATTCCCTGGCTTCTCGACGGCTTGTACTTATAGGTAAAATTGATGCCTCCCTCATAGGAGTATCTAGCAAGGCTATACGACAGAAACTTACCATCCTTTCTTAAGATGTACCCATACGTCTGTGTCAAGCTGATAACGCGATAGCCCAGCTTCTTGATTTCCTCCAGATTATCTTTCATACGCATCATACTGATGTCCTCTGAAAAACGCACATTTCTTACATTGAACTCGCTGTGTGAATTGATGTACAAATCGAGCTTGTCAATATCCCAATCATCCGGGTATGTGAATTTTACCAATCTCTGCAGCCCTCTCTTATAGTTAATGAGAACCGCAAGAGTTGACTTTGACTCATAATTTCTCTTAATCTTAACCTTTACTTCCATAGTTATTTCTCCTCGAATTTATAGTTTGAGCAGCTTCTCTTGTTTCCCATCGCAAGCAGTACCGGGAACAGCAGACCGTGCCTGCAACCATTTCCGTGCTCGTCAGCAGCCTCGCAAGAGAAGCAGCCGTAATACTCGTTAATATTTAATGCTGCCATTACTCGTAATCCCTAATGTTCAACAATACCGGAAATCTCGGCACTCCAGCGTCAGAATACCCTTGATGCTGAACAGTCGCCGCCATACCTATCAATTCTTCCTTGTCGGCTAAGTATTGAGCTCTGAGTGACCTTGAACCTACCGGACGGGCACAGAACTCGTACTCTCCACACTTCAGTTTGAATATAGCGGTACCTGCATCATTGCCCTCCGCTTCCAAAACATCGACCACCTTGAACTCTGTCGTGTCGAACGATTTCAGCTTCATAAGGTCATTGCTTCTGCCCTCGGTATAGGTTCCATCTGCGTTTCTGATAATGGCACCCTCGTAACCGGTGGAAACGAATATCTTGTGCCATCGCTTGATGTCCTTCTCTGAATGAGCAACGAAAGTCTGCGTAAGGTACACCGGTCCGTTTGGATCAATGGAAGCAAACTCCTCCTGCAGAACTTTCCATCTGGCAGCAAAGCTTCCTTGAATCTGTGTATCGTAGATGACCATACGTAGCTTGTCAGTCATAGCAGAACGGCACTTGACGGCAGAACATATCTGCTGGAAGGTCAATTCCTGGTGGTTGTATATCTCCCCATCCAAAGGAAGCATACCGCGGTGTTTCTCTCCCCAAGCCTTAATCTGAGGAACATCGTATTCCTTACCGCCTCTCGATGTGAGGTGAATCTCTCCGTCTTCTCCTTCATGAAGGATGCAACGAACTCCATCGTACTTAGGCTGGGCGAAGCAAGGAAACTTCGTCTGTGACGGATAATATCTTGTTGCTAACATTGGTTTCATACGCTACTTAATATCTGAGGTTATTTTAATTCTCAATGGAGTACCATTCACTCTGTGCGTGACGAAAGACTCCAGGTCCGTATAGAAGCTACTATAGCACTCTACACTAGAGCTTTCTACTTCAATGGTGATAATCTTTTTCATAGCCATATCCCGTATCTTCTGTAAATTTCATCATAAATATAAGCTCCGCTAGTATGAGGGGCATTAAACAGCGAGATAACATCGTCGTCCACTTGCACCTCTTTGCTCCTTACAACCTTTCCGTCTTTGACGTGGTCGCAATAGACCGTGTTGCAGGAGTGATATAGGCGCATCGTGCGCCCATATCTGTCAGTTCCTATATTCTCTTTGTACATTGCTAGTCCTCCAAATCTACATCAAAAGCAGCCTCAATAACATCTTTGATGTCCTCTGTATAACCGAAAATTCCGTTGTACATTAGCCAATTATCCAGCAACTCCGTGTTAGTCATTTCGGCTACTTCACTCTCATTACACTCTGCCTCTACTACAAGGAACTCCATTAAATCGTTCTTATCCATATTACTTGATTTTATTGATGTCACAAACTAATACATTACCTACTATTACGTCTCTGATACCTGCTATGTTCACAAGCATCGTGGCGTTCTCGTTCTCAGGAAGGTCGTAAACCTTGCCTTCCTCATTAACTACCATTACCTGCGACTTGCTGAGTCGGACCAACTCGATGTGGCCACCTACAAATCCCCTCAACTCCTCCAGTGAGAAATCCGTTCCGTTGGATGGCTCCACATTCTTCTGGGCGCCATCCGTGAATATTACTGTTGACAACATAGGCTAATCATTCTCTTTGCATTGTTAATAGAATAAGTCTGTGTCTTGCCGTCGATATAGACGTATCTCTGACCGAACATATCCTCAAAAACCTGTATAATGTGCTTCTTGTATTTAAGAAGCTTTGTTTCAAAAAGACCACTCATAACAGTTCCTCCTATATATTAAGCGATTTCAAACTTCTGTGTAGGATTGTTCTTCTGCAAGCGAGCAAGAACATCGTCCTGTGACTTCTCGTTTCCGAAAGCCATATACTCTGTAGGTTTTGTATCTCTCTCACC
>OCMB01000037.1_pt1 | contig 42457 bp, 32 predicted proteins | sample 1496101 | NCBI WGS metagenome assembly OCMB01 (sample SAMN01760949, study PRJEB22395) | human gut metagenome | reverse complement strand
AGCACAAAAAATATGGCATGTAAAAATTAATTTACACACCATATAATACACCATCAAGCCTAAAATTTATCAAGCCCATGCACCATATCTTCTACTATTTCCTTTTCAAGGCTCAAGTATCAAAGCCACTACTGCGGACTAACTAAGCACGGACGGAAGCTGCGGGTGGCATTGGTACCTCCGCTATAACGGTAGAATGCAAACACTCCTGCAGGGTCCCAATTGAAAGCATGACCACCGCGTACGAACACAGGGTCCGACTCCGTAACAAAGCTCGAGTAGTCGCCGTCCCAGCTCGTGCTGCCCTCTGAGTTCATTGATGTTTCATACATAGCATCTCCATATTTGCTATCATCATAAGCATCATAGCTTTCATAATACTTGGTATCTATATTTGTGAAATTATAATAGTTTCCACTTGATTTTTTGCTACTTAATACTGCTGCTACATATTCCCATGCTCCTCCTGCCATATCATATACTCCATATACATTTCCTGTTGTACTTGCATTTTTTGCTTCTGTTGTATTATATTTATAGACATTTGGATCATTATATGTTGTTGTTGAATAGTCTTGGCTCTTTCCACATAATCCTGTTATTGGTGAATAATATATTGTTCCATTGTAATCCTTGTTGTTCCAATATGGATTGTTATATACTGCACTATTTTTTCCGTATTGGCTTCTACTTAAATAGGCTACTGCTCCCCATTCTGTATTTTTCATCATATGTGAATCTATGTTGGTTGTTCCTTCTAATGAGTTTCCTGTTGTTGTTATGTTTTTACATACTGTAAATATTTCTCCTACACTTATTGCTCTCCAACTTGTTACATTTGGTTTTACTCTTACTTTAAAACTTGTATTAGTCCAACTATCTCTTCCGTAATTGGCTAATTGGTCTTCACTTGGGTTTTCTACTACTATTGTACTACTACTACTTGCCTCATATTTTGCTACCCATATTCCACTTAATTCTCCGAAGCCTCCATTTCCTGCATTTGTAAATGCTGGATGCACTACCCAACTTCCTGGTGTTGGTGTTGTATTTGTTATTTCTGTTGTTTCTCCTATTGGTTTATTTGTTTTTCCTTCTAGGAATTTTATTTGTATTGTTGATGCTGTACTACTTCTTGTTGGCACTTGGTATGCGTATCTTGGTATCCATACCCAATAGCAATCGTTTCCGCCTCCTGTAGTTTTTACGTTTGCCCATTTATTTACGCTTGCTGTGTAATCGTACCAATCACTTGGTGGCACATCGTCTAATCTTGTTCCATCGCTTATTAAGTATGGGCTACTTTCTGTATTCCATGTTACAAAATAACTATTTTGTACATTAAATCCTTTTATATCTGGCTCATTTGCTACAGTTGTAAATGTTGGCCAGTTTTCTTTATTTGTGTATAATTCTGTTATTGGAATTTCGTATCCTGCTGTTGTTTTTATTCCTTTTATTGTTTTACCATCTGATTCATATTCTACTGTTCCATACTTTTCCAATGTTGTTTTTAATTCACTATATGTTATCTTTCCTCCATTTAGCATTTGTATCTCTGTTATGTCTAATTGGGCTTTTTCTTTTACTTCTGCTATCTCTGTTTTAGTTTTGCTCTCTTTACTTCTTGTTAAAATTCCTTCATTTCTAAATAATAAATTCAAACTTACTCCTGCTAAAATCAATAGAACTACTATTGTTACTATTAATGCAACCAATGTAATTCCACGTTTTTCTTTAAGCATTGCAAAGTTTAAACTGCTGTTTTTACTTTTCGCTCTGTTGGTTAAATTTTCTCTCATTTTACACATTCTCCTTTTGTTTTTTCGCCATCTATTGGTTCTTTTTACTTCGTTAAGTTATATACTTAAACGAAGTAATTTTCTAAAATTATAATAGCACTAAAATCCTTCTGTGTCAACAAAAAAGAGCTATATTATAATGACATATTATTTAATTATTTTCAATATCATTGTGCATTTTTGAGCATTTTGTTGTGCAAATTTTGAGTAATCTGGTGTGCACTTTTTGACTTTATTTGGGTTCTATCTTCCCCCGATTTGAATATACATTATAACAACTTGTCAAATTCCAATTATACATAGGAGGCAGAAATTGGTCATAAAATCTATCTCTAAAAATCATATAATCAAAATACTTATTGCTATTTTAATAATATTTTTAGTAGTTTCTAGTATTATATTCATTTTTTATCAAAAACAGGATACAGAAACTGATATTCCTTTAAAACTTAATGCTGAACAAGCTGAAAACATTGTGAATGATTCCGTCGAAATTACAGAAAAGGAGTCGAATTCATACATAAAATGGGTAGATTTTAAAGGCACTTCGACCGCTCTTTACAAACTTGCAAAATTAGATATAGATTCTCATGTAAAAGACGAAGCTGTAAAATTTAATTGGATCGAACTTATGGCATACCTTGGATGTAAATATGGTGGAGATTTTTCAAGATTCAAACAATCAGATTTAGATTCTTTAATTTCTAAAATTAAAAATGGCACCACAATGGAAGAACTTTCAAAAGATTATAAATTATATAAATATTATTATGAGAGCTATGATGCTATATTTCATGAATATATTGGAAATTATACTATACAAGGAGCCGATAAAACTTACAAAACTCAGTACGGTATAAAGGTATTCTCCCCAATTGCTAAGGGTTACAGCTTTAGCCACTATAAGGATTTCGGCTCTTCGCGTTCATACGGGTATAAAAGAGTTCACCTTGGCAATGATTTGCTTGGAAGTATTGGTACTCCTATTATTGCCGTTGAATCTGGATACGTAGAAGCCATTGGCTGGAATCAATACGGTGGTTGGCGTGTTGGAATTAGAAGTTTTGATAAGAAACGTTATTACTACTATGCTCATTTGCGAAAAGACCACCCATATGCTAAAAATTTGCAAGAGGGTCAAATTGTGTGTGCTGGTGATGTTATCGGCTATTTAGGAATGACAGGTTACAGTTCACATGAAAATGTAAATAATATAAATATTCCTCACTTACACTTTGGATTGCAGTTAATCTTTAACGAAGTTCAAAAAGAAGGAACTAACCAAATTTGGATAGATGTATATCAGATTATTGAGTTTTTGCATCGCACCAGCAGTTCCACCGTGTATATGGCTTATCCTGACTCTAACGATTTAGAAAGAAAATTTGATATGATGATTGAAGAATAGAATTTGCATTTTGGCTTATTTTCTTGTATAATTTTATCTATGAGAAAATTAATTGTAAATAGTAAATATAATGGAAAAAAATTGAATACTGTTTTATTAAGTGAATTTGATGGATTAACCACTAGTTCACTTTATAAAGCGTTACGAAAAAAAGATATTAGAATAAATGGTGTAAAAACAAATCAAAACGTAGCTGTTTATGAAGGTGATGAAATAACAATTTTTATCACTGATGAATATTTATTCAAAGCTTCTATAATCACAAAGGATTCTATAATACACGAAGATGAAAATATTCTTGTTGCAAATAAGCCTGCTGGTATTGAGGTTACTGGCGATAATTCTTTTAGTAGCCTATTAAGCGTTTTTCTTGGCTATACCGTTTTTCCTTGTCACAGGCTTGATAGAAACACTTCTGGGCTTGTGTTGTTTGCCAAAAACGAAACGGCTTTAAACATACTTTTTGATAAGTTTAAAAATCATGAAATAGAAAAACATTATATATGTGAGGTATATGGAATTCCTAAAGAAAAACATAAAATTCTAACAGATTTTCTATTTAAAGATAACAAAAAATCAATTGTATATATTAGTAATGTTCCTAAAAAAGGATATGTAAAAATAATTACAGAATACACAGTTTTATCTTCAAATAAATCTGCCAATACTAGTAAATTAGAGGTTATACTTCATACAGGTAGAACTCACCAGATTAGAGCTCATCTTGCTTATTATGGTTACCCTATTCTTGGTGACGGAAAATATGGTAATAATGAGGCTAACAAAAAATTTAAGATGAAGAAACAAGAATTAACTAGCTATTCGCTAAAATTTAATTTTACTTCTCCATCTGGTATTTTAGAATATTTAAGTGGCATGGAAATACATCTATAGCTATAGTGCTTGGTTTATTCCCAAAGCCACTATTTCTTTCATATTTTCGATTAGCTCATCAATTTCTTTTGGCGTAACAATCATATTGTATTTTCCCACATTCAAAGCTTCTTTTATTTGTTCATAATTATCTGTATCTTTTAACTTATTTAAAGCATCGTTGGACATGGCCTTTTGTTGCAAATCCTCAATAAAAATTCGTATACAATCATTTGTTATAGAGGCTAAGTCCACAACAGTAGGAATTCCTAGCGCTACAACTGGTATTCCCAGCGTTTTTTCGCTTATTTCTTTTCTTGTATTTTCCACCCCTGCTCCAGGAACAATCCCCGTATCTGAAAGTTGTATAGAGCTGCTTATTCTTTCTATATTTCTAGAAGCCAGCGCATCTATTACTATAAGCATTTTAGGTTTAACATTATCCACAATTCCTTTTAATATTTCCATTGTTTCAATTCCTGTTATTCCTAATACTCCTGGCGCTATAGCAGAAACCGGCCTTGTATCCTCTGGCATTGCTTTTGGCATGTACTGCAAAATGTGCCTGGTTACTTCTATTTCTGGAACAACTTTTGGCCCCAATGCATCTGGAGTAACATATATATTTCCTAACCCTACTACCAAAATATCGTCCACATCTGTAATATGCTTATTTATAAGATTGCGCAATTCATTAGCTAGCACATTTGCAACCTTCTCTATTTCTTCATGTTGAATTGTTTTTATGTTTTTTATATCCAAAGTAACATAGGTTCCTTGTGGCTTGCCTATTGCCTGCTCTCCATTTTCATTTACTATATTAACTCTGCCTATCTTTATATTTTCCGCTTCGTCTTCTTCAGCTTCTATTCCATCAACATTTGTGCTAATATTATTCGCTTTCTTATATATTTCATTTCTTTCATCTGCTAAATCTGTTCTAAAATTATACATAACTAAAATCTCCTTAATTTTATTATGTACTTATTTTATCCAGATTTTCCTAAATTATACGTTTGCACATTTGCATAAAATTGTTTCTAAGCCCAAATATGCATCAATATTGCCCAATTTTGAGTTGTAATCCAAATTTATGAATTCCTGTAATATTTCTCTTAATTCACTTTCCTTAAAATATTTTGATTGCATTATGTATTTTGAAACTAGGAAAGTTTGGTTTGGCTTTAAGTTTAAGCTCTGAGCCACATTCTTATTTCCATTTATCGCTAACTTTGTAAAATATAGCTTTTTAAAATGGTTATACAATGTTATTAATATTTTTTGTATTGGTTCTTTGGCGTATATCAAATTTTTAAGCACCTTCAAAGCTTGCTCTATATTTCTTTTTCCCAAATTATCTGTTAAATCAAATATTACACTATCTAATTGTTTTATTGCTAGAAGGTCTATGCTTTTAGTTGTAATAGTTCCTCCTTGACCTGCATATTCTATTTGTTTTCTTATTTCGTTTATTAAATCCTGCATATTAGTGCCACAAGATTCCACAAAGTAACGCAATGTAGGTTCATCTACATTTACTTTATACGCATTGCAAATTGCTTTTAATTTTTTCACTATCTCTGGCAGCTTCAATTTTGAAAATTCGTGCACAGTTCCATCTTTCTCTATTACCTTGTATAATTCGTTCTTTTCCACTTCATCTTCAACAAAAATTATTATAACAGATTCTTTAATCATTTCTATATTTTCATCTATATATTCTGCTATTTTTGATACATTTTTATTTTCTCCAGAGCTTGCTCCTTTTTTGCCTCGTGTTTGCTTCTTAAATAATTGAGAATCTTTTACTAATATCAATTTTTTAGGATATCCAAATGCTGGTGTTTCTATATCTGATATTATATTTTGCACATTGGTGCTGTCTAAATTTATAAAGTTTATTCCATTTATTTTTTCGCCAAATTCTTTAAGCAATTTAGACAAAGAATTCTCTAATAAATATTTTTCTTCTCCATATAATAAATATAATGAATCCATATTTGCATATCCTCTCTATTTATTTTTCTGTAATAATTCTAAAAACTTCTGCTACACTCCAAGCTTGTGCAAATGCTCCTCTGGCTTTATATGGTGGTTCAGAATCATATATCTCACTAATGCTGCCAATTGTAGAATTATTTTCCATCTCCTCAAAAAATGTGTTTTTGGTGTTTTGTATTAACCTTTTTAATTCGTTTTTATATAGTTCTCTATCTTCTTTAACTTTAGTATTTTTTATAAAGTTCTTCATTCCATCATAATATAGACCTAATAGCCATGGCCAAGTAATGCCTTGATGGTAGCTAGAATCTCTTTTTACGCTGTTTCCTTCATATATGCTTACATATCCAGGTTCATCTTCTGCTAAAGTTTTTAAGCCATAATTATTTAGTAATTTACTCTCAACTGTTTGCAATATATTTTTTGCTAGTTCTGACCCACTATCTACTACAGTATGTGATAAACTAATTGCAAATAGTTGGTTTGGCCTTACTTTTGAATCTCCCAACACATCATACAAGCATTTTTTATCGTTGTTAATAAATTTTAAATTAAACGACTCCTTTACTTTATCTGCTAGCTCATAATATTGTAAAGCTTCCCTTTTATCAACAAATTTTTCTGTTAATTTTCCCATTATTTCTAGTGCATTGTACCATAAAGCATTAATCTCAACATTTTTTCCGTTTCGTGGTGTAATTGCTTTATCTCCTATTTTTACATCCATCCATGTTATTTGTGTATGGTCATTTCCGGTTGATATTAGGCAATCTTTGTCCATATATATATCATCGCCATCAACATCTATTTTATGCGAATATGCATCTATTATCTTAATCATGATTGTGTATAGTTTTTCTTTTACAAATTTATAATCATTTGTATATTTTAAATATTTATACACTTGTTCAAAAAATAGCAAAGAACCATCTGCACTATTGTATAAAGGCCTATTATCATATCCAGAGTATCCATTAGGAACTAACCCAAATTTCATATCTCTTATATTTGTTAATAGCACTTCTTTTGCTAGCTCATACCTTTTAGTTAATAGCAGTAAGCCCTCAAATGAAATTAAACTATCTCTGCCCCAATCTAGGAACCATGGATATCCTGCAATTAATGTGTGTAAATTAAAGCTTGGTCTGTTTACAACAAAATTATCTGCTGCAATAACTAATGCTTGTCTTAGCTTTTTATCCTTTTGGTCTAGAGTACCATTTATTAAATGTGTATCATATACCAATTCGCTTAGTCTTTTTACTTCTCTATTTATTACGTCTATTGCATCAATTTCATCAATATTTTCTTCCAAAGAGCAGACAAAAGTAATATCTTTTTCTTCATGAGGATAAATATTAATATTATATACTCCTGGTACTGTATGATTTTCTGTCGCCGTAAAGCCTCTTTCCGCTTCTTTTTCGTAATACATATTGTAAAAAGTATCATCCACATGTTTCATATATTTGCCTTCTGAGCAATTAATATAAATTGGTGTATGCGAATTTCCATCTATAGTTATTTTCACTTTATTATTATAATGAATCTGTTTTACATCAAATTTGTGGTTTGTATTAGTACAGTGAAAATCCCTAAAGTTCACAATCGGTGCTAGTGTAAGCTTAGCCTTTGAATTCTTGCTAACAACTCTATATAATATAGTTACCGTATTTTCACCGTATTTCATACATATGAATTTTTTAATTTCTATATCTTCTACTTGATACGTGTATATTGGAATATATTCTTTTTTAAAGTCTACCATGTATCTAAAGCCTTCTGATATTTCACCATTGCACACATTAGAATATAAATTATATTGCTTCTCGCCTATTTCTATGCTTTCATCCACTTTTGATAACACCAAAAATCTTCTACCTGGAGGTGTTAATGGGGCCACTAATAGCCCGTGATATTTACGTGTATTTACTCCAATAATACTTTGGCTTGCAAACCCACCAATTCCATTCGTAATCAGCCATTCTCTGTTTAATTGTTTCTTTAGTTCTTCACTAATTTCATTATATTTCATCCACTGTACCTCTTATATTATTTTTTTGTTTTGCTTTTCTTTTCACTTTTTCTTATCGATTCTACTCTATCATTATATTTTTCTAAGAACTTGCTTGTCCTATTTTTAGAGCTTTTTGATTTTTTTCTCTTTACATATTGCATACTGTTATTTTTCTTCAATTTTTTCTTTGTTTCTTTTACTTTAGAATCCAATTTTAAAAATTGAGGATTGTTTTGCATATCATTAAACACTAAATCGTCGCATATTAATTGAATTATTGCTGTAGCAATTGCATCTGGATTGTGCCTTATTGCATCATTTTCTACTGTAGATAGATTTCTTTGTATTAGTTTTACGCCCATTCCTTTTACATTGCTTGTATCTTGATCTACTAATTCGCAACCCTCTTTATTGTATTTTCTAACAAACTCTGGAACTATTTCGCCTGTGTCATATATACAATAATCTATAATTCCTTTTCCAGCATGGTCTATAATAGTTTTTATATGGTCAGCTAAAGAATAGTTGTCTGTTTGTCCAAATTCTGTCATTATATTGCTTACATACACTTTAAAGGCCTTTGATTCTCTTATTGCTTTTGATACTCCCGGAACTAGCAAGTTTGGTATTACGTTTGTATACAAGCTTCCTGGTCCTATTACAATTGCATCCGCTTCGTTTATAGCCTCTATTACTCCAGGTGTCACTTTGCAATTTGTAGGATATAAATAAATTCTGCTTATTTTACTTATTCTTTCATTTACTATTTGAGGAATCTTTTCTTTGCTTTCTATTACTGTTCCGTCTTCAAGTTCTGCACAAATATCTACTTTATCTAATGTCACTGGTAATACTTTTCCTATCATATTTAGTACATTGCTACTAGCCTCTATTGATTTTGTAAAATCTCCTATTGTTTGTTGCATTGCATTAAAATACAAATTACTAAAACTTGTTGTTTCATTTCTGCTAGTTTGAACTTCTGTATTCATTAAATCTCTCATTTTATCTTCGTTTATAGATAGTGCAATCAAGCTATCTTTTATATCATTTAATGGAGTTGTATTTTCACCATAATTTGAAACGGTAACTATTGCAGTAATATTATCTGTATAATTTTTTAGCCCTCTCAAAACAGTATTTAATCCAGAGCCTCCTCCTATTACCACTACTTTGGGACCTTGATTATATACTTTTTTATTAAATATTAGTGAGTGTACTTGTTCTTTGCCATTCAAATCTCTTGTATCGGTTTCCTGCACTAGCAATTCTAATGTTCTTCTTTGTATGCATATTATGCTAACCACTGCAAATGTGAAGCCTACTGTAAAGCTTAATATTATTTTTGCTAATTCTGCAAAGCTTAATTCTTTTGCAATAAGTACTTTTGCTACTCCATAGCACACCAAACCTATTCCTATTAGCATTAATAGCAACCATCTTTTCATTTTTGTACTTGATTTAAACCACTTAAAAAAATCTTTCACTTTCTTTACTCTCCTATTACTTCTATTTCTAGTTCTATTCTTTTTCCAAATTTGTTATAAACTTCGTCTTTTACTTTTTTTACTAATTCTATAACATCATTTGCTGTTGCATTTCCTTTGTTTACTATAAATCCTGCATGCTTTTTTGCTACTTCCGCTTCTCCAATTTTTGCGCCTTTTAATCCACATTGGTCTATAAGTTGAGCCGTTATAAAATCTTCTCCTCTTTTAAATGTGCTACCAGCATTTGGAAATTCTAATGGTTGTTTTTCTTTTCTAGCTTCTAAATTAGCATTCATTTTATCTTCTATTTCTTTTTTATCTCCATATTTTAGCCTTAATTTTGTGCTAATAATTACAGCTTTTTTATTTTGAAATATGCTATATCTATATTTAAATTCATGTTCTTTATTATTGATTGTTTTAATTTCATTATCTTCTAAATCTATGTAAGTTGTTTCTTCCACAAAATCTTTAAATTCACTGCCATATGCACCAGCATTCATTCTAATGGCTCCGCCTATTGTTCCTGGTATTCCTGATGCAAACTCAAAACCGCTTATTCCTTCTTGCAGTAATATTTTTGCAAGTTTTGCATTAAGCATTCCTGCTTCTACGTCTACAATTGCAAAATCATTTTGTTTTGTAATTGTATATTTACTTGTTTTTATTTGTAATACTATACCTCTAACTCCATTATCTTTTACTAGTAAATTACTACCATTTCCAATTACATAAATTGGAATATTATTTTCCTTTGCTGCTTTTAGAGTCTGCTCTATGTCATTTAGAGTTTTAGCCTGCACAAATATATCTGCATTACCACCAATTTTAAATGTGGTATGCTTACTCATTGGTTCATTAAATTTTATGTTTTCTTTTGGTATATTTATATTAATATCCATAAACTTTTCCTCTCTAGGCGTTAGCTTTACGCCTTTTTAAGCCATTTATAAAACCAAGAATAAAATTTCTATTTGTATATATACAGTATATTAAAACTATTATAAATACTACAATGTTTAAAGCCATATTATTTATATAATATGATACTATTGTTCCTGCTAATAATATCCAAAATAGTATATTAAACTCTTCTTTTAATTTTATATATTCTCTTAATCTAATACGCCTATATACATATACTATCCAGTTTGAGAAAAGTGTTGCTACTGATGCAGCATATATCCCAAATTTGGGTATGAATATAAAGTTGAGTAACACATTTATAACAGCAGCTCCTACAGTTGTATTTCCCATTATTTTTGTATTCTTGTATGCTGTAAATATTCCCCCATAAAAGTTCGACATGTTTGTGTAATAGATTGATAAGGTTAGTATTGGTATATATAAATAAGCTTCATTGTAGCTAGAATTTACAAGCCTTGAAAATACAAGTGGCATTATTGCAATAAGCCCTAATACGATAGCTTTTAAAAATACTTTCACATCCTTATAGATGCTATTATAATATGCTTTTTTATTGTCTTCTTTTAATATTCTAGCAGCAGATTCTTTCCATGCAGTTGAGAAAAATCCATAGCATGTGTAAATTATGTTTGGAAATTTATTTGCTATAGAATATATTCCATTTGCACCACTTCCAGACATTGCTGTTAGCATTAACCTATCTGATAAGCTAATAATGATCCATGATATATTATTAGGAACCAATGGCACAGAATATCTTACCATCTGGCTTAATGTTTTTCTGCTTAGTGATTTTTTATTTATGTATTTTTTAACTTTTAATTGTTTTAGCACTATTATTGCTGTTGCAGTATTTGCTATTGTGTTTGATAGCAATAATCCATTTACTCCCATTTTAAGTGGTAATATAAATATTATATTTAATATTATTGTGCTTGCTCCCAAAATGAAGTTTGATAAAGAGTATAGCTTTATCTTTCCTTCGCCTCTAGATAAGCAGTTGCTTAAATTCAATAGCACATTAGAGATTACAAATGCAATGAATAGCGCACCATATTGATATTTTATAATTGCCATTACTATACCAGCAATTACTGTGAATGCTATTGTTCCAAATATCATGTAAAATGCTGTTGCCGTTATTACTTTTTTTCTTTGTTTTACTGTTTCTGCATCTATTAAGAATCTAAACATAGATTCTTCCATTAATAATGTAACTATTGGTAATAAAAACACCGATAATGCGACCATAAAATCATAAGAGCCGTATTGTTCTGGGCTAAGCTTATCTGTGTATAGTGGCAATAGCAAGAATGATATTACCTGTGTGCTTAGCTTGCCTATTGCTATTATTATGGTGTTTTTTAATAATTGTTTTTTCTGATTCATTTATCTCTTCCTTTGATTTTTTTAGAATCTTATTTTCGGTTATAATTTTATCAATACCAGAGCCTTATGTCAATAGCTCTAAATATTTAAAAAGGCAATAAAATCAGTGTTTATTGCCCTTTTTATATCTTCTAAATCTATTTTATTACTTTTATAATTTTATTATTTTTTATTTTTTTCCATCCAGTCTTTGCCGTCTACTATTCTAGCTGCTAACATGGATGCGCTTGAATCACCTATTACATTTAATAATGTAGCTTGTGGATCTATTATTGTAGCAATTATCGTTAATATTGGTAATGCTGCTACTGGGAATCCCATCATTGTTAATATCATCATTTCTGAAATTGTACCACCACCAATCGGAACAGCTGTTACAAGCAAGTTCGCAATTAATGCCACTATAATTACTTGCCCTATTCCAGGATTTGTTCCAAATAAGCAAACTAAAAACATTATTTTAAATACAGAACCTATAATTGATCCATCTTTATGGAAGCTAGTTCCTAGTGGTATCATTGTTTCTGCAATATCGTCAGAAACGCCTATATTTTTAGATGCTTGTGAATTTACTGGTATTGAAGCTGCTGATGAGCAAGTTGCAAGTGATGTGATTGTTGCTGGAATTATATTTTTCCAGAATGCAATTACTCCTTTTTTGCCTCCTGCTATTAAAGCATATAATGAATACACTATTACATAATATAATATTGCTACTACAGTATATACAACAAATGTTTTTAAATATCCTACAGCGATTGTGCTTCCAAATGTTCCTATTAATGATGCAAAATAGCATCCTAACCCTATCGGAGCATAATACATTGTAATATTTACAAATTTCATTACTATTTCATAAGCAGAATCAAGAAATTTCTCCACAGGTTCCGCTTTTTCTCCTGCCATTTTCATAGCAATTCCAAATAATAGCGAGAATACTATTAATGCAATTATATTATTTTTTGATAATAATTTTGAGAAATCGTTTACTGTAAGAGCATCTACTGTTCTTGCTAATATTGTTTGGTCATCTTCTTCTGCGGTTTCACCTGATTCTTCTTGAAGAGATGCTTTTATTAATTCTCCATCATCAGTATTTACTAATTTTATTGGATATGTAACGGCAATTCCTACAATTACTGCTACTAATGATGTTACAATAAACATTGTAATTATTGTGAACATTATTTTTCCTAGCCTTTTGGGCTGCTTCATTTTTGAGATTGAGGTTGTAATACTCAAGAATATTAATGGTACAATTATAATGAACATTAAATTTAGAAAGATATCCCCAAGTGGGCTTAGAACTGCTGCTTTTTCTTTAAATACTATCCCTACGATAGCGCCAATTATTATTGCAGCTAGAAGTATAATAACTGACTTGTAAGTTTTTAAAAAGTTTTTCATAATACTTTCTCCTTTTTATAAAGAAGCGTTATTAAGGAAATATAATTATATCTCCTAATTCGTATATGATTATATACTTATTTCTATTCTATTTCAATAATAATTTTTAAGAACTTAATTATTTGTTTTCTATTTGCTATAATTATTATTTTAGAAGTAAATAAAATAACCCCGGACCTCATAGGTTTCCAGAGTCTTGAGCTACTGTATAAAGTATAATATAACTCATTAATTCTTGTCAATTTCAATCTTTTAATCTTGGTAATCTTCTTCTCCATCGGTTTCATCATATTCAAATTCGTATGCGTCTATTGGTTTACTTACTCTATTTCTTTTTGGTTTTACTGTTGGAGTACTAATATTTTCGTCTGCTTGCACATTTGCATTTTTTTCCCTTCTCTCTTGCCTTTCTTGCATCTCTCTTTCTTTTCTATCTATTCTTTTTATTTCCTGTTCTTTTTCTTCCTTCTTATTTTGCATTTGCTTATTTATCATGCAATTTGCCTTTTCTATTAAATCTGGAATGTAATCAAATAATCTATCAAGACACGAATTATGATCTACTGGCAATAATTTTACCGAATTTTGTGATACTACTAAAAATGCAACTGGTGAAATATTTACTCCTGCTCCACTACCTCCTCCAAATGGCAATTTATACTGTACTTGCTCTTCCTTTTCTTTTTTAGTGTATTCGTCTATTGTTTCTCCTTTAAATTCACTACCTCCTGCTGCAAATCCAAATCCCACTTTTGAAATTGGTATTATAACCACATTATTTGACGTTTCTATTGGCTCCCCTATTATTGTATTTACATCAATCATATCTTTTATGCTATTCATAGCTGTATTCATAAGGTTTTCTATTGGATGTTCGCTCATTTTTATCACTTCTCCTCTTTTTCTCTTTTTTAATTAAAAATATTATATAAATAATATGTACCATTTTTGCTGTAATTATACAATTTAGGTTAATTTTATATAAATTTTTATTTTCATATATTGGCACAATCTCATATTTATACCTTTCACTAATCTCCGCTTCCTTAAGCTTTTTAGCTACCACATGCGGTAATATATTTGATATAACTATTGCTATAATTCCAACAAGATATGAAGTAATAATACAATCTTCTAATCCCACATTTATATTCAAGTCTAACTTTTCCAATACAATGCTGATTTTTTTAAATTCATCTCTTATCTTCTTATTATCTAAAAATATTTTTGCAACCTTCTCTGCTTCCTTTCCCATCTTAATATTATTTTCTTCTACCTTTAATTTTCCCTTTACATATTCCTTTGCCATTAAATTTTTATGTATTTTAATCTTTAGCCATGTAAGATTTAAAATAACAAAAGATACAACTATAAAGAAATTTTTATTGTTTTTTTCCTTATTAATATTTTGAACATTAAAGTTTTTTATATCAATTTTTAGTTTGGATATTAAGATTAATATAAAAATTATAAAAGCTGTAGCTATTATAAACATTATAAAATATTTAAAAAATACTAGCATTATATTTTCCTTCCTTTTTCTGGAATAATATAATACTAGTATTTACTTTTTTTGATATTTTAAACATTATTTTACTGTACTTTATTATGTTTTTGTACTGATATATCTCCAAATATTTCATCCTGTGATGTTACAACTTTGTTTCTTCTTGATAATTCTAATAAGCCCGAAAAAGCAGTTATAACTTCTTCTTTCTCACATTTATTTAAAGAAAATAATGCATTAAATACAAATTTAGGCTTTTTTATTAATTCTTTTAACATCTCTTTTACTTTGCTAGCAACTGTGTATGTGTCTGTTATTGCTATTTTTTCTATATTTTTAGCATTTTCATTAATTTTCTGTGTATTTCTTTCTAATAGTTGTTTGTATACACTCACTATATTTTCTTCGTTATATTGATTTTCTTTTAATTCCTGTTTGGATAATTTTATATTTTCAGGAGCTTTGTAATATCTAACACCGCTTTCTTCATACATCTGTCTTAGTTTTTTTGTTATTTCTTTATATTTTTTATATTCTATAATCCTATGCAATAACTCTTCTGCAGAAATTTCTTCTTCCTCTTCTACATTTTTAGGAAGAATGCTCTTTGATTTTATGTAGATTAGTGTTGAAGCCATAACCAAAAATTCACTTGTTATTTCCAGATTCATTTCTTCCATTTTTTTGATATATTCAATATATTGGTCTGTAATTTCTGATAATTTTACATCACAAATGTTCATTTTATTTTTATCAATTAAATGTAATAATAAATCAATTGGTCCTTCAAAATTTTCTATTTTTATTGCATATTTATTTGTTTCTAGTGTTAAAATATTTTGCATTTTTAGCTCCTTTAACTCTTAATTGCTAGCTTCTTTTATTGCTTCTGTTATACTTTCTTTCATATAACCTTTTTTAGCTAAATATTGTTTTACTCCATCTTCATCCATCAAATTTATTTTCTTAATAGCAATTTTTCTGGCTGATTCAAACTCATATTCAACTAGTTCTTCTTTATTTTTTATTATATAATCATCTATTAGATTTCCTTGAATTCCTTTTGATGATAGCTTATATTTTATCTCTTTTATAGATAAATTGTTTAAAGCTTTAAATTCATTTACAGCTCTCTCTATATAATTATTATCATCTATGTATCCATTCTCTTCTAATTCTTCAATTATATCATTTAGCATTTGACTATCTATTGTATTATAAAACTTATTCTTTACTTCTTGTTTGCTTCTTTTTTTATACAAGACATACTTTAATACTTTAGACTTTTCTTTATCAAATTCTTCTATTGTATACACGTATATTACTCCTCATCTTCTAGTGGTTCTTCGGCTTCTTCTACTGCTTCATCATCCAAGCTTTGTTCAAATGCTTTATTGAAATTTGCTCTAACTTTTTGCTCTATTTCATTCATTATTTCTGGATTTTCTTCCAAATATCTCTTAGCATTTTCTCTTCCTTGACCAATTCTAGTTCCGCTATAGCTAAACCAAGCACCACTTTTTTCTACTATATCCAAGTTTACTGCTAAATCTAATATATTACCTGATTTTGATATTCCTTTTCCATATACTATATCAAATTCAGCCTCTCTAAATGGTGGAGCAACTTTATTTTTTACTACCTTTACTTTTACTCTACTTCCAATTGCTTCTCCATCTTGTTTTAGGTTTTCTGTTCTTCTAATATCCAATCTTACAGATGAGTAGAATTTTAATGCTCTTCCTCCTGGTGTTGTTTCTGGATTTCCAAACATTATTCCTACCTTTTCTCTTAATTGATTGATAAATATAATAACTGTATTTGATTTATTAAGTACACCTGCTAATTTTCTTAATGCTTGAGACATTAATCTTGCTTGTAATCCAACATGAGCATCACCCATATCTCCATCTATTTCTGCTTTTGGTGTTAATGCAGCAACAGAATCGACTACTATTATATCTATAGCACCGCTTCTAACTAAAGCTTCTGCTATTTCTAATGCTTGCTCACCTGTATCTGGTTGAGATACTATTAAATCATCTATATTTACACCTAAGTGCTTGGCATATACTGGATCAAGTGCGTGCTCTGCATCTATAAATGCAGCCTCTCCACCTAATTTTTGTGTTTCTGCTATCATGTGTAATGCTAATGTAGTTTTTCCAGAAGATTCTGGACCAAATACTTCTATTATTCTTCCTTTAGGAATACCACCTATTCCTAAAGCTACGTCTAAACTTAAAGCTCCTGTAGGAATTGCTTCCACATTCATTGTTTTATATTCTCCAAGTTTCATAACAGAACCTTTTCCAAATTGTTTCTCTATTTGACCTAATGCAGCTTCTAGTGCTTTTTGTTTTTCGTTGTTATCTTTACTCATAAAACCCTCCTAATTAATAAACATTTGTTTGTACTATGTACATTATATACTATTTTATTTTTTTGTCAAGCATTTTTATTCTATTTTCTGTACCAATTAGAGATATTATAAAAAGTGCTATAATTATTAACTATAATTTCTCCTATTAATTTTTGACTAGTTATAGTTATATTTTTGCTTCTATACAATCCTATAAATGGAACTTCCGCCTTGTAGGTGTTATATATTTCTGAATATTTTTCTTTCAAAACCTTACTGCTTTTGGTAGATATACCACTACTTAAAATTGATAATATATTTTCGTTTCTATAGTTTGATATATTATTTCCTCCAAAAAAATAAGTTAAATCTGGGCTATATGAGTTGTATACTCCTGTAATTAGCATTTGATAATCTTTCTGTTCCAATGCACTCTGGTATTGAGAATTGCTTAAATTTACTATTGTTACAGGAATTCCAATGTTTTCCAATTGTTTTTTTATTATTTCCGCTACTTGTACTCTCTGGCTATTTTCCTTATTTACCGAAAGTCTTATTCTTAATGTTGTATTTACTCCATCTATCCTTTTGCTCCATCTATTGTTTGTATACTCCCAGCCATCGTCCTCTAATGTTTTTTTGGCTTGCTCTGCATTATATCCCGAGCTATTATTATTGTTTTCATAAACATAGTTTCCATAGTCTAATGGATATGCAGACATTATTTTTTGGTTTGCATATACGGAACTTATTATATTATCTTTATCTATCGCAAAGCCAATAGCTTGTCTTACTCCTTGACTTTGAAAAATTTTATCTTCACAGTTTAAGCTTATGAAATCGAATTCTCTGCCAGGCGATTCAATTACATTGAAGCCTATTGTTCCTATATAGTCTTGATAATTTTGTATAGTAGTATTTATTAAATCAACATTTCCTAATTTAAAACTATTAAATACTTCGCCCATCGTTGAATATATATTTACTTTTATTGATTCTATTTTACTATCATACTTACTAATATTTTTCCAATCTTTATTTTTTTCCAATGTGATGCTTGTAGAACTTACATCTGTTATCTTAAATCTTCCTGTTCCTATAAGCATTTTGCTTGGATTATAAAAATCTTCTGTGCTGTAAAAAGAATTACTTAGTATTGGAAATGTTAAATTATATTCAAAAAATGGAACTTCTTCATCCAATATGATTTTTGCTGTTTCATCATCAATAACTTCCACACTTATTACATGTGAAACGTTTGATTTATACACAGAATTACCTTCTTTTAGCCTATCTATTGTAAATTGTACATCTTTAGCACTTATATGTGTTCCATCTTGCCATTTTATGCCTGTATCTAATTTTATTACATATGTTTTATCTCCTGTTCTTGACCATTCTATAGCTAAACATGGCTCTAATTGATAATCACTGCTTATAGAAAATAATGGTTCAAAAATTAATGTATCTATATTTAATATTTCTTTATTATTTGTTATAAGTGGATTTATCGTATCATAATTACATATAGCTAGTCGTATGTCTTTTATTATATCTTCTTTCGATTCAACCACTTCAACTTTGTTTTTTTCAGTATTATTATTTTTGTATATTCTATATCCCGCATAGATTATTATTCCTATTGCAAAGGCTATAAATATGTATTTAACTAAATTATTTATTCTCATATTAATCCCTACTTTATTTTTATATGCCTTATCATACATTAAAACATGATTTTTTTCAATAGCTTACAAAAAAGACATGTTGTTTTAACATGCCCCTATTTTTATATTAATTTGCCAACTTATTTTCGAGATTCCACTATAAGCTTTATACCTGTTCTCTCTTCTCCTTCTACCTCTACTTCTGCAAATGCTGGTATGCAAATCAAATCTACACCTGCTGGTGCCACGAACCCTCTTGCTATTGCTACAGCTTTCACTGCTTGATTTAATGCTCCTGCACCTATTGCTTGCATTTCTGCCTTGTTTGATTCTTTTACCAATCCAGCTATTGCTCCCGCTACTGAATTTGGATTTGATTTAGATGAAATTTTTAAAGTTTCCATTTTTTCCTCCTAATATTTTATTTATTTTAGCTACAATATATTTATATAATATCAGGATTTATTTGTCTATGGATTTTGGTAATTTTTTCCATGTTTTCATCGCGTCAATTCCTTATTTTTCGGCATTTATCTTCTACTTATCCTATATATTTTTTCTGCTCGACAAGTTTCTTCATTTATTTCTATAATACACCCATTTAATGAGCAATTACTCTCAGCTAATTTGTATTTTTCTGGTAATGTTGTTGTAAATCTTTTTAATGATGCTGCTATATCCATTCCTATTACTGATTTTTTTGGTCCCGTCATTCCTATATCTGTTATATATGCTGTGCCACCTTCTAGTATTTTTTCATCCGCTGTTTGTACATGTGTATGCGTTCCAAACATTGCTGTTATTTTTCCATCTAAAAAGTATCCCATAGCGATTTTTTCAGCTGTTGCTTCTGCATGAAAATCAAGAATTATTATATCTGCTTTTCCTTTTACCTCTTCTAGTATACCTTGCATTTTTAAAAACGGATTCTCTGATAACACATTCATATCTGTTCTTCCAATTAGGTTTACTACACATATTTTTTTATTTTTACATGTGTATATGTTATATCCCTTTCCCGGAACATTTTCTGGGTAATTTGATGGTCTTAAAAGCTTTGGATCATCTATAAACGTAAATATGTCTTTCTTGCCCCAAGTATGATTTCCCATTGTCATTGCATCAATGTTTAACGCTTTTAATTCATTAAATATTTTCGTCGTTATTCCCATTCCTCCAGCTGAGTTTTCAGCATTTACTATTACAAAATCTATTTTTTCTTCTTCTCTTATTTTTGGCAAAAGCTCTTTTAATTTTTTTACTCCACCTTCACCTACTAGGTCTCCTACTGCTAAAATTTTCAAAATTTCTTCTTCCTTTCTTTTAACGATAAAATCTTATATAAATTTTTCCACATATTCTATTAAGAATAATGGTATGTTAAGAATTTTTCCATCTTTTGATAGATTATTCATTGAAAATCTAACTGATAATTCATTATTAAATTTTTCATTATATTTTGTTAAACTTGTATTGTTAGTTGATTTATTTGCCTTCACTTCTATTGGAACTATATTATTCTTATATTGAATAATAAAATCTATTTCGTTTCTATCAAATGTATAATAATTTGGTACCGAATTTAATGTAGATATCAACATATTTAATACATAATTTTCTGTAAAAGCTCCTTTAAATTCTTCAAATAATTTATCTCCTTCTACAACAATTTTGCTATCTAAATTTGACATTTTTCTTAAAAGCCCTACATCATTCATATATATTTTAAATGCTGATAAATCATTGTATGCTTTTAAAGGAAAGTCTGTTTTTGTTACATTATAAATTTTATAAATAAGGCTTGCATCATTTAACCAATTTAAAGCATTTTCATATTCTCTTGCTCTAGCACCTTCTTTTACTACCTGATATAAGAATTTTTTATTTTCTTTTGCAAGTTGGGATGGAATGCTATTCCAAATTAATGATATTTTATTTGCTTCGCTATCCTGTGTATGTTTTGAAAAATCACTTTCGTATGCACTTAATATATTATTTTGAATTTTGTTAACAAGTTCCATATCTTTTTCATTTACCCAAGCAGAAACTGCTTCTGGCATACCGCCAATTATAAAGTAAGCTTTTAATTTTTCTTCTAGTTGATTAAAGAATATGTCTGGAATTTTTTCTATTTTTTCTAGTGAATTCATGTAGTCTACTAAATTCTGTGCATTATCTGCTATTAAAAACTCGCTAAATGTCATTGGATACATATTTAAAAAATCAACTTTTCCGACTGGAAATGAAGTATGTGATAATCTAATACCTAATAAGCTTCCAGCACATGCAATATGATATTCGTTCGCTTCTTCATAAAAATATTTTAAAGAATTTAATGCATTTGGGCATTCTTGTATTTCATCAAAAATTATTAATGTTTTACCTGGAATAATTGCTTTTCCATATATAAATGCTAATTGCTCCAATATTCTTTCTGGATTTTTAGTGTTTTCAAATAGATTATATAAATCTTTATCATGGTCAAAATTGAAATATGCAACCCCTTCATAATTTTCTTTTCCAAATTGCTTTAAAATATAAGTTTTTCCAACTTGCCTAGCCCCCTTTAATATAAGAGGTTTTCTATATTTACTTTCTTTCCATTCTATTAACTTTTTCAGTATAAATCTTTGCAAAATATTCATCTCCTTATACTAGAATATTCAATCCTATATTAATTATACTATAAATTCACATTTTTGCAAGCATTTTTATAGTTTTAATCACATTTTTGCAAATATTTTCGGCATTTTAATCACATTATGTGTAATAACTTGTAGCAGTTAAGAAAAATAGACACAAAATCAAATGAAATTTATCACATACAATTTATTAGATGCTTAGTTATTTTTATTGACTTTTTCCTATTTTTGTCATATTATATAGCCTATGTAGGGGGATTTTTTTATGTCTAAAGGAAAACACGATGGCTCATCAACAAAAATTTTTAGTAATAATAAAGTAACTAATAAAAACTCTAAAAAAATTATTAAGTATTTAATAATTTTTATATTTATCTGTTTGGTAGTAGGATTTTTAATTTATTTTTTTATGCATCGTAGAAATGAAACTACTGCTCAGGCACAAGACTATATCAGTTCCAAAGTTGATGTTTCTAAACAGATAATAGGTTTAGACGAGATTGAAATTGCAAATGTAAATATTCAAAGCTCAGATAATATTTCAATTATTGAAATACAACTTAATAATGTATCCAATAAAGTTATTAGTGCTCGCACAGCTCATTTTTATTTACTAGATGCTAATGGTAATATGATTTTTGGTACTTCGCTAAAATTGCCAAAGATGGAGCCTAATTTAAAAACTAGTCTTAGCGTGGTTTGTAGTGATAATATTGAAAATGTGATTGATTATGAAATAGCTTTAGATTAGCTAACTTATAAAATAAAATTAGATATTAAGCAATTTGCTTAATATCTAATTTTTTGTATATTATTTTACATAGTACGTAATTAATATATTCTCTTTGTCTAATAAAGCAGCTGTCAAGTTAAATGTCAATGTATATGTTCCTTCTTCCACTGCATATGTTAATACTCCATCTTTTGATGTTCCAGAAGCTGTAAATGTATATGTTAATGGCGTTTCTAGTCCATCATAAGTTATTGTTATTTCTTTGTCACTTGCTATTTCTTTATTTCCTGTGTAAATAACTTGTGATGCTTTTGTAAATGTTACTGGAGTTGCATCTCCTGCTTCATAGACAATGTTTTTAAATGTTGCAAATAAATCTTCCTTGTTTGAAGATAGGTATACTTTATTTGGAGATATTGCTTGTAATGTAGCTTTACTTTCGCTACTTCCAAATGCAATACTATATATATCGTTTGTAATTCCCTCACCTTTTCTATTTAGTTGTTTTATAGCTATTTTTCCTAACTTATTTGGCTTTACTTCTCCTTGATAAGGTTCACCATCTGATAATAGTATTAATACATCTTTGTTATTTGTAGTTAAACCTTGTTTGTGTATTCCTGTTGTATCATCATATAATAAATCTCCAGCTTTTTTTAGTCCTGCTTCTATATTTGTTCCACTATTTGTTGCTATATTATTTATTAACTCTGTAATATAACCATTCTTATAATCTTCTACTCCAAATACAATTTGATCTCTTACACTAACAATTTTTGTATCTTCTTTACGGTTAAATTGTACTATTGATATTTTTGATGTTGTCTCTGAATCTTCTGCAAATAAGAATGTTGCTAAATTACTTATTGCTTTTTTTGCAGCTTCAAATCTTGTTATTTTATTCTCTTTATCTACATAGTTACTTGTCATACTGCTTGAAGTATCTATTATTAATACATAGTTTGCTCCAGAAATTTTTCCTGTATTTGATTTTGCTTTTATAGTTTTAACTACTGGTGTTACTACTCGAGTAGTTCCGCCTTCAACACTGTTTCTAATTGGATTATCACTATCTGGACATGCTGTAACTGTTACAGTAAATGTAACTGAAGCTGTTTTTCCTGCTGGAACATTTACTGTGATTCCAGAGATTATATCGCTAACTGTTTTGTTTTCATCTTTTATTGGATTTCCAGCATTATCAAAGTTATTTACAACAATATTTTCCACATTAGATACCTTTTTACTATTTAATAGATTTTCTAAGTCTGAATCCTTTAGTATCTGTGTTCCTGGTGCATTTCCGCTATTTATTGCTGTTAATGTATATGTTATTGTGCTTCCATATTCAGCAGCATTTCCATTAGCATCTTTTCCATTTGCTAGTTTGCCAGATTTTGAAACTGTTATGATAGGTGCCCATGCTTCTGTTGGAACTTCAACTACATCCTCAATTGGGTTAGTTGGATCTTTTGGATTTGTTTCTGTTGTTACAGATACTTTGTTTTGAATTTTTCCAACTGATGCTGTCATATCAGCTGTTCCAACAGTATACTCTGCTGTAATTATTGCTGTTTCGTCTACATCTAGATTTCCGTCAAGTGTTAAAACTCCATTTGCAAAAGTATAGTCTCTATTTACACCATTTAGTTTTACAGATTTAATTGTAACATTACGTGAGCTTCCATTTGGAGTATTGTTCATTATATCTGTTACTACTACATTTTCTTGTACTGTATTTCCTGTATTTGCAACAGTTATTGTGTATTCAATTTTTGTATTTGGTGTAACGCTTACTTGTTCACCATTTAATTTTTTACCTGTGCTGTCTAATTCTACTCCGTTTATTTTTTGCTCTTTTTTGATTGTAATTGATTCAGAATATGCTATTCCTACTGATGCTTCGTCAATGCTTTCTATAACTCTGTCATTACCTTTTCCATCTTTATAGCTTTCTGTTGCGGTTGCTGTGTTGTCTATAGTAATGTCTTTGCCGTCAGCATCTTTAACATATTTAACATCTGCATCGTCTACTTTGTAGTATACGATAAATTCTTTAGAGCTGTTAACTGCTATTTGTTCTCCACTTGCAACTATATTATTGCTTATAGGAGCAGAAAGTTTTCCTGTCTCTTTATTATACTCTTTGTATACTGTTTTTCCATTTTTCATTACATCTGTTACAGTTACATTGTTTAATGCAATATTTCCTGTATTTGTTACTGTAATTTTGTATCCTATAACATCTCCTGATTTTACAGATGCTGTTGCTTCTTTGCCTGTTTCTGGAGTAATTGGTGTTCCATTTAAGCTATATACTTCTTTAGTAACGTTTAATCTTGGTATTGAGTTTGTTATTGTATTTGTTGTAGTGTCTACTGAAGATTTTACATACCAATCTGGTACTACATTTTCATCTACAGTATATGTGATTTCTCCTTTTTCGCCATATTTAGGTAAATCATTAAAGCTTGTAGTCCAAGTATTATTTGTAACATTAGATGGTTTAGTAAATGTTTTCTCTATAGTTGTTGCTGTAGTACCATCTGCATATTTACCATTGAATACTATAGTAATTTCTTGTGGACGTGAACCTTTTTCATCAGTACTATTTATAGGTTCATTACCATTGTCGTCCCATACTTTGTTAACTGTTATATTTGCATATTCAATAGCTGTTGTTTCTTCAACTGGATCAGGTGTTACTGGGTTGTTTATTGTTTCGCTTGAAACTCCTGTTACACCATTTGATATTTTGTTTTCTGTATCACTCATATCTGCTGTTGTAACAATGTATGTTGCTGTTATTGTAATTTCTTTATTGCTTAGTGGAAGTTCTGCAATGGTTAATGTTGTTGCTGTTCCATTATTACTTATTGTAACTCCCTCTGTTTCATTAAATGTAGGAATTCTTGTTGCAGTTTTACCATTTTTTGTAATTATCATTGTGTCTGTTACAACTACATTTGTTAAATCAGTGTTTCCTGTATTTGTTACTGTAATTGTGTAAGTAATTTTGTCTCCTGGTAGTAATTTATCGTTTGCACCTAAGTTTATTGTATACTCGCCATTTGCATCTTTTCTTTCTGCTTTTTCTGTTTTTGTTACATTCATTTCTGAATTTGCTACTATCTCAGTTGTTGCATTTTCAATGTTTTCACTGCTATAATCTTCTACTGTTTTTTTGTTGCCATTGCTATCTTCATAGTTTCCAGTTGCTTTTGCTACATTAGTTAGTTTTAATGTTGCATCTGCTACATCTGCTGCTTCAACTTTATAGTATACAGTTTTTGTTATTGTACTATTTTGTGTTCCTGCTGCAGTTAATGTTATAGCACTTATTACTGTAGATGTTGGATTTGTTCCAGCTTGTGCATTATCCTTTGTTAAATATATGTTCTTTTGAGTTCCTGTTGAATTTTCGCTTACATTTACTCTCATATCGTCTGTTACAGTTACATCTGTAAGGTCAATTTTTCCTGTATTTGTTACTGTAATTGTATATTCGATTATGTCTCCTGCTTGAACTTTAGTTCTTTGTGTTTCAACACCATCTTTATCATATATTTTTGTAACATTTTTTGTAACTTCTATGCTTGGCATAGTGTTTGTAAAGTTATAATCAGTTCTTGTTGATGTTATTTGTGAGTATCCATTTGCTGGTGATGTCACATAAGAATCTACTGGTACTTCTGTTACTTTATATTCATTTAGTATAACTTTTCCGTTTGCATCTACTTCGTAATTTCCATTTGCATCAACTTTGTATTTAGCTAGACTTTGGAATATATAATTCCCATCTACATCTGTTGGTGTTGTAGTAGTAGGTGTAGTTTCAGCATTTTTAAATAACTGAATCGTTACAGGGTCATGTGCTTCCTTAGCATCTTCCCATGTTTTTGTTCCAGAAATTAATATATATTCTTGTTCTATAACATTTTGTATTGTTATTGAATTTCCTGTTACTTCTTGTTTTGCAACTTCTTTATATCCTTCTACTTTATCTTCTTTTACATAGTATTTATATAAGTTTCCAGTGTTATCATATATAGGTAAGTCTGTGAATACATAAGATGTTTTTCCATTACTTATAGTACCTGTTCTAAAAGCTTCTGTTCCATCATTTTGATATAAACTTAATTTTACATCGCTATGAGTTGTAACTTCTGCTGGTTCTAACCATGTTTTATTTACAGTTATGCTTGTTTTAAATGTTGAGTAATCAATTGTGTTTGTTACTTTTAGTCCATCTGCACTATATGAAGCTTTATAATGTGCATCATACATAGCATTATTTTCTACAACATTTCCATTTTGGTTTAATTCTTTTATTGTATATTTTATTGGAGTTCCATCTGTTTTGTATTTTTGTAAGTTTTTAAATTCTACTTTCCAATCTGGATTAGATGCTACTCCTGTTACTGCAGATCCATCTGCATTTTTACAAGCTACACCATCTGCATATAATTTTAATGTAACTGTGTCAGAGTCTTCTCTTGATTTTGCTGTACCATCATTCCATATCTTTTCTGCTGTTACTGATGTTTTTACATTTTCATATTTCAATGTATTTGTAATTATTGTATCTCCATTTGTTGATTTGCTATATGATGCTTGATAATATTGATCAAACATTTCTCCTTCATTTACTGGATTGCCTTCGCTGTTTAGCTCTTTTACTGAATAAGTAATTAGTTGATTACTTGAGTTGTATTTATCTAATTTAGTAAATGAAGCTTCCCAATTTGCATCTAGTGATTTTGTATCAATTTTGTTTCCTCCAACAAATAGACCAACATTGATACTTGAAGGTTTTGTTTTGTCTGCATTATTTGTTATATCAACGAAATTCTTTTCAACATTTACACTTACATATTCTTTTTCTACTTTGTCACTTGTACCAGGTGTTATTGTTGCACCATCTTGTGTAGCAACTAGGTTATCTATTGTTCTTATTGTTTTGCCATTTTCTTCAGTTACATTTTTGTCACCTAGTTTAAAAACATTTATTCTTACTGTGAATGTTACTGTTTTTGCTTCTGATTGTTTTACTTCTACTGCAATTCCATTTTTTAATTGTGTTTCATCATATTTTGTAGTATCACCTGTTACTGTAACGTCTCCTACTAATGTTGTTCCTTCTGGAATTTTGTCAGATATAGTTACTGTTCCTGTTCCGTTTCCATAATTTGTAGCTATTAATCTATATGTTATTGTATCTAATTCGTGTAATAGATTTTCATCAGTTACTGGTGTTCCATCTGCATGTGTGCCAACGCTTTCTTTTTCTGTTGTAATGTTTGCAACTTTTGTTTCAACTTCTTCTGTTGGTGTGTTTCCAACTGTTGCAGTATTGCTTACTGATTTTACAACTTCTCCTGCTGTTGTTTTTTCGTTTACAATAACGTCAAAGCTTACAGAAGCCTCTCCTTTTGCAGGTACAACTACGTTATTCCATGTAATTGTTCCATTCTCTTTATCAAAGTTTCCGTTTTCTGTTATACTTCCATCTACAAAAGTTGTTCCTTCTGGAATGCTATCTTTTATTACTGTTGTTCCAGCAACTTCTGATGTATTTTTTGCAGTAATTGTGTATCTGATTGTTTCTCCAACTTTTGCGTCTCTGTTTTCTAGAACCTCTTCTTTGTCAACTATTGTAACAATTTGTGCTGTTTTGTTTGCTGTTATTACTGGAGTTTTTGTTTCTGGTGTTTCTTCTCCATTTACTTTTGCTATGTTGTTAATTAAGTCTATAGAGTCTGCTGTAACTATTACTTTGAATGATACTATTACAGTTTCTCCTGCTTTTATATCGCTTTTCCATATGATTTTTCCGTCACTGTTTAATTCTCCACCTTCTGAAATAGAAGCAAGTTCTGTTCCTTCTGGTATTGAATCTATTGTACGGATTCCGTTTGCATCTTCGTTTCCTTTATTTGTTATTTTTATAACATAAGTGATTGTTTCACCTTTTTGTACTGCTGTATTTATTGGAAGTTTTTCTAAAGAATCTCCATCTAGGTATGCATATTTTTGTAATTCCAAGTTTGGTTTATGTATATTTAAATTTGCTGTTGCTATATATGCTGCAACACTTATTGGGCTCCATCCTATTTTTGTATTTTGCTCAACTAATACATTATCTCTTCCTGGTATTACTGTTGTTTGTGTGTAATCTTGGTTTGGAACATTTGCTCCATTATTCCCTGTTGTTGTAGTTCCAGTTGTTGTTCCTGCTGTAGTTGTTCCATTATTTGTATTTTGATTTGTTGTATTTGAATTGTTAGCACCATTATTTGTTGTACCATTGTTTTGGTCACCATTCAAATTTGGCTCTACATTTTCACCATTATTTTGGTTATCATTTTCTTGTGGTGTATCGCCATTGTTACTATTTCCATTATTTAAATTTACTTGTTCGTTATCCTCTGGCATAGCAGCTGCCGCATTATTATTACCTTTTATAAAAGCAACTGTACCAGTAACTGCAGCAATTAGTAGTACTGCTATTACGCACGTAATTATAATGGTTTTTCTACTCTTATAATTAATTCTCGCTTTCAATTTTTTTACCCCCATATTTTAAATTATAAAACTTGTCTTGCTTTAGTTACCAATCTATTCTTATGACCGTTTGTACATGTTATTAAAGTAATCTCTCTGGTTCCTGATTGTACACTTTCTACACATTCCACACCATCTGGTTCAATTGAATATATTTTAAATATTTCATATTCGATAGTTTCATTTCTTAGATTTGTTAGTCTAATTTTATCTCCTATTTGTAAATATTTTGTTTTCCCAAACATTGTTCCATCTTTGTTATTATGTCCTGCTACTGTGTAGTTTCCAATCTCATTTGCTTGCGGGCCCCAAAATTTTGTTATAGATACTTTCATTGTTTCTTCGTTTGTGTGGTCAATTATAGGATACTTAATATTTATTTTAGGAATTTCTATTATTCCTTCTACTTTATATCCTTTAAATTCCAGCTCTGGTAAGCTTTCTAATTGTTCTGTTTCTTTGCTATTTAGTATCTCTTCTATTGTTGTAAGCGAGGCGGAAACCTCTTTTTCGTTTAAATAATTGCCACCATATCTTATAACAATCATTGCTATTACCACGATTAATGCTACAATTAATACGGCAATTATAAGATTATAGACCTTTTTCATAACTATTTATTCTCAGCTTTTTTATTAGATTTTACTCTTATAAATATTAATATTGCTAATGCAATTATTATAATTCCTAATACTGTAAATAAAATTGCTCCACTATCAAATGTCACTGGTAATTTAACAGTTTCTGTAATTACTTTGTCTTCTTCTTTTACACGTTTTTCTTCATAATCATATTTGCTTACTAATAATTTTGCATCTACAGTTGTTGTTTGTCCGTTTGCTTCTTTGATATATACGATATATTTGTCTCCAGTTCTTGCTGTTTCTGGTTGAAGTATTTCTGAATTTTCAACTTCTGTCCAGTCGCTTTCTGCAGGAGTTAATTTTTCGTATAATTCATAGAATCTTTTCTCTGCTGATAGCTTTTCGTAAGTATCTGCATTTTTATTCGTTGCCATTGTTTCAGCTAATTTGTACATTTCTGTTGCATCACTGTTTTCATCAGATACTTTGATTAAACTATAGTAATATTTTGAACCTTCGTTTTCTTTTACTACTATCTTTCCAGTTCTTACTGTAGTTGTTATTCCTTCTACTTCTGGATGAATTTCATAGATTTGTGTAGTATCTATTTGTATTCTGTTTGTTGCTTCATTTGCCTTTGTTGTATTTTCAACTAATTCTACTTTTTCATCATCTAGTGCCTCATTTAAATTAATTTTGCTTTTTGCTAATATTGTTTGGTCATTTAAATCTTTAATCCAAACATATGCAATTGAAGTGTTTTTTCCTCCAAAAATACTTGTAAATGAAGTTGCATCTATGTATGCTACATTTAATGCCTCTTCTGTAAGTTGATCTTTTACAGAATTTCTAAAATTCAACTCTGCTTCTTTAACATTTTCATCTATGCTAATTGCAAATTGGAATTCTTGCTTACAAATATCTTTGTAGTAAATTAAAAATTCCTGTTCACCTTTTTTCAAAATTATATTTTCTTCATTTGTATTTGCCTTTACTGGCATTCCCGTAACTAATAACAGCATTACAATAACCATTATGCATGCTATTAACTTAATTGTTGCACTTCTCATGTTTACCCCCCTTTAAAAATAAACTTTATTATTTAATGTGCTCTTATTAACATGATATTCCAGATAATCCAGAATACTCCTTATTTGGAAAAATATGTTAATAATTGTAAAACAAAATACACTATTCTTATATCATATTTTTTCCCAATTTTCAATATATTTTTACATTATTGTAAATTTTTCATATGATTTTTTTCGACTTTTCTGTTATTTTTGTTGACTTTTAATCGCACTATGTTATAATTTACGTAAATTAAGTATTTTAACTAAGGAAGGATTCCAATTTATGGTAGATTTAAGAGAGAAAAACACGAATAATTTAGAATCTGGGCAACAAATAGAATTAAACGAAACAAATATAAATTTAGAAGAAACAAATGTAAACACCGATTCAACAAATATAGAAGTTTCTACTGAATCAGATATTAATGTAGAAAATAACATAGAAGATTCAAATAATGATATATCAAATTGTTTGGCTTTAACAGTAAAAAAAGATTACAATCTAGTAATCGCAAAGAATGTAGTTTTAAAGACTTTAAAAAGTACTTGGAAAATTGTTCTTTCAATTTTTACTCTTAACTTTTTAAAATTCTTTTTATAAAATATTAAAAGGTACAGCATGTTGCTGTACCTCACTTTATTTTGTTCTTATTATTTTAGTTTGTATGAAATTTTGGATTTTTCTCCATATATTATATATTGCATTTCTATATATTACTGCAAGACTATTACCTGTTCTTTCCCTGTTTATCTTAATATATTTGTTCAAGAATTTACTACTCATTTCTTTTTTGAATGCTAAAAAATTATCCTCTTCAATTGAAGTGTTAAGCTCTTTTCCGATTATCGTTTCATAGTCTTCTAACTTTTGAACTTGCTCATCAAGTTCTTTTATTGTTTCTACTCTTTTATACATTTTTTCAAAATATGTTTTGTAAATAAGCTCTTGAGTTTCCATATATATATCAGTTATTCTGTCTTCATTTTTATCAACGGTTTTATTGTTTTCATCTAAAATCAAGTCGAAGTTTTTTAATATCTTCTCTGTATTTTCTTCAAACGTATTATATAATTCATTTTCAAAATTATCATTGCTATTTATGCAACTATCTATAGCTTTGCTTTCTCCTATCAAAAACAATATTTGTATTGCCAAGCTAGTAATGTATTTGTAGTACTCTTCACTATTTGTAACTATTGTTACTCTATCATTGCTTACCCTATGTGCCTTCTTAAATTGAGCTTTAGCAGTTAGATACTGCACTATTGCCTCATTTAAACCTAGTCCAAAGATTTTAAATTCTAAAAATTGGCATAGTCCTGCTCTTTTATCTTCTTTACTTGCGTGATTAAAGTTTTGCAAATAATGTATTAATTCATGGATTATATAGTCGTCCATTTCTTTTATATTTTTAGCATAATCCACATATATTGCATTATTTTTATAATAATAAAACACTCCATTAAATTTGCTATCCACCTGAGCTCGATAAATATCACAATTAAATAATCTCATGTATATTTCATTGTAATTATCTCCTAACTCGTGCATACTTTCCGACAATTGATTTGCCGCTGTTTTTGCTATATAGTTTTTTTCTTCTACTGTTATTTTTTCTCCTGGAGTGATACCTATTTTTTCAAGTTCTTTCAATATGTTCATACATTCTTCTCCAATATTGTATATTATAACACAATTTTATTATACAATATTTTTCTTTAATTTTAGTTACATTTTCATTACTTTTTTATTACAATTTAAATACAAAAAATCTTCATCTAGTATTTCTACTAAATGAAGATTTTCTTTATTTTGCGTAATCTACAACACGTGTTTCTCTTATAATATTTACTTTTATTTGACCTGGATATTCCATTTCTTCTTCAACCTTTTTAGAAACCTCTCTTGCTAAAATTGTCATTTGAGCATCAGATATTTTTTCTGGTTTTACGATTATTCTAACTTCACGTCCAGCCTGAATTGCATAAGATTTATCAACACCATCAAATGATGTTGCTATTTCTTCAAGTTTTTCTAAACGCTTAATGTAATTTTCAAGTGTTTCACGTCTTGCTCCTGGTCTTGAAGCTGATATTGCGTCTGCAGCTTGTACTAATACTGCTTCAATGGTTTGTGGCTCTACATCTCCATGATGTGCTTCAACAGCATTAATTACAGTAGGATTTTCTTTGTATTTTCTTAATACTTCTACTCCTATTTGAACATGGGTTCCTTCCATGTCGTGGTCTAATGCTTTTCCTATATCATGTAGTAATCCTGCTCTTCTTGCTATTTTAGGATCTAATCCTAATTCTTCAGCCATTATTCTTGCTAAGTTTGATACTTCTATTGAATGGTTTAATACATTTTGGCCATAGCTTGTTCTGTATTTCAACTTTCCTATTAAGTTTACTAGATCTGGATGTAAACCTATTACTCCTGTTTCTATACAAGCTCTTTCGCCTTCTTCTTTAATGGTTTGAGCTACTTCTTCTTTAGCCTTCTCAACCATTTCTTCGATTTTGGCTGGATGGATTCTTCCATCATCCATTAATTTTTCAAGAGCTATCCTTGCTACTTCTCTTCTTAATGCATCAAATCCAGAAATTACAACCGCTTCAGGTGTATCGTCTATTATCAAATCAACTCCTGTTAATGTTTCTAATGTACGAATGTTCCTTCCTTCTCTGCCTATTATTCTACCTTTCATTTCGTCATTTGGTAGTGTAACAATAGACACTGTTGTTTCTGATGTGTGGTCTGCAGCACATTTTTGAATTGCATATCCTATTATCTCTTTAGCATTTTTAGTAGCCATCTCTTTTGCCTTCTCATCTGCTGATTTTATAAGATTTGCTTTTTCAATTGTTAATTGCTTGTCCATCTCTTTTAACAATTGCTCTTTAGCTGCTTCCTTAGATAATCCTGAAACCCTTTGTAGTTCTTCCATTTGTCTGCTTATTACATTTTCTAGCTCACCTCTTCTATTTTCCAAATCTTTTTCTTTCTTTTCGAATTCTCTTTCTTTGTTATCCATTTGAGCTATTTTGCGTTCTAGGTTTTCCTCTTTCTGAATTAATCTTCTTTCCTGATTTTGAACCTCGCCTCTTCTTTCTCTAACCTCATTATCCAATTCTTTCCTAGCATTTATAATTTCTTCTTTTGCTTTCAAAATTTCTTCTTTTCTTTTACTTTCTGCTTCTTTTTGTGCTAGTTCTATTATCTTTTTAGCTTCGTTTTCTGCGCTGTCTATTTTGGACTCTGCTACTTTCTTTCTTATTGTAATACCAACAAAGGTAAAAATCACTGCTGAGACTAGAAAAATGGCGATACCGATTACATAATCCATAATCTTACACCTCTTTCTATTAAATTTTCAATGTGCGTATAAATATATATCTAATATTTTTAGATTATATTTTGTGCATTTTGTATGCACTTGGTTATTTTTATTTAATCTATTTTTATTAATACATATATTATATCCTATTATATTTTAGCCTTATTCTTACAAACTGTCAAGTACTTTAGAAAGAAACAAGCATAAAACGGTAACGTCATTTGAAGTATTACCATAACCAAACTATATGCATAGCCTCCATTAGTTAATTTGTATATTATCTCTATAGGCGTTCCTGGAAAATTATTTGATATAAACATCAAATTAACGTCAAATATTTTATTTACAATTAATGCTGCTATGCTCATTGCACCTATTACAGCTGCAAAATATTTAACATCACTAATTTTTAAATCTATATAATTTGTTTTGTTTATTAATATTCCTAAATACACCATAGTTCCATGAAATAAAAAGCTATATATACTTAAAATATGAAATGCTGGATACCTTGGTAATGATGTGGATGGATATATTATAAATACAATTCCTCCAATTATAGAGCCCGTTGCTAAGCACACATCTCCAGCTTTTTTTAACTTGCCTTTTCCGAACGAGCTTAGTAATCCTGCATATATTAAAATGCTACAATAATACAGTGGAAGATATGTATCTACCGCCTTCCACGAGTTCTGTTGTATGCTATAGATTATTTTTATAGCCTCTAATATGCATATTACAATTGTTGTATTTCTTATTATTTTATAAACTTCTTCTTTACTCTTCCTTACTGAATACTTTAATGCAATTGCTATGCAAATTACAGTAATTGCGATTAATATAAAATGCCCTGTTGTAAATATTCCGCAAGGCTCATACTGTCCCATTTTTGAAAACATTTTATTACCACATTCTTTGCTAATTAATATTGTAGTGTTTCATATTCGTATTATACCATAAATCTTTTTATTTTCCAGCATTTATTTTCTTTTTATTCAAAAATCAGCTTATTAGGCGAAAAAAAACACAGCCACTACTGAGCTGCGTATTCTTAGTATAAATATTTCTTCTGGTGGCTTGAAGTGGAATCGAACCACTGACACGAGGATTTTCAGTCCTCTGCTCTACCAACTGAGCTATCAAGCCTTTTTATATAAAAAAAATGGCGACCTGGAACGGGCTCGAACCGTCGACCTCTAGCGTGACAGGCTAGCGTTCTAACCAACTGAACTACCAGGCCGTAAAAATGGTGGTCGCTATAGGGCTCGAACCTATGACCCCCTGCTTGTAAGGCAGATGCTCTCCCAGCTGAGCTAAGCGACCGTATCCTTCCGACGAGATTAAGTATACTAGATTTCTTTGTACTTGTCAATACTTATCTTAAATTTTTTTTATTTTTTATTAATATTTTTATACCACAAATTGTAGGAAATGTCCTTAGACTGAAAGGTCAGTTCATATTTATTATATGGACAATTTCTGCAAAAAAAAGACTCTGAACCTGTGTTGCTCCGTTTTATTTGAACAACTTTAAGTTTCAGAATCTTCTCTTTTATTCTTAATTTGCAAGCATTAGATTTAAACTTTTTATTATTTCTTTTCTTTGTACTAATTTTGTATTTTCGTATATATTGTTCTTTATTTCATATCCAAATTTGTCTCTTATGAATTTATCTGTATTCTCGTTAGGAGAAAATAGAATTGAATATCCGCCTATTGTATCGATTATATTTATTATCAAACAGTCATACTTAAATCTATCTATTAAATAGTTGCAAACTTCCATCAATTCTTCCTTATTTTTTTCGATAAATTTTTCTGCATCAACTATTTCTAGTTGACCAACTGTCATTCTAATATCTCCGCATTTTAAAGGAATTTCTGCTTCTACCTCGTCTTTTAACGATGATTTAAATACAGACTTGGCTCTAAATATTTCTTCTATTTTTTCTTTGCTTATTTCCTTGCATTGTTCTTCCAGCCATTTTGCAACTTCTATGTCTCTTTGCGATGTGTTAGAAGATTTTAACGCAAAGGAATTTGACATTATTCCATAATATAAAAGTATTGCGGAATTTCTTGAAATAGGTATGTGGTTTTGTCTAAATCTATCAGCAACTAAAGTAGCTGCAGCACCTATTTCTTCAATTTCATATGTTGTATATTCCGGCAAGCCAAATCTTAATTTATGATGATCTATTATTTCAATAATTTTATTTTCATTGATAAACGGCACCATTTTAGGATTGTTTGTATCAACCAATACGATATTTGCATCTTCTTCAATTTCGTCTACCGAATCCAGTTCTATCCCAAACATATCACACACAATATGTGGTTCGGTCTTTATATTTTTACAAACATAATATCTACTTGACTTGCCTGTTTTATTAAGATATTCTGAGTACGCATACATTGAAGATATTCCATCTAAATCTGGATGCTCATATGATGTTACTATATATTTTTCCATTTAAATACCCGAACCCCAATATTTAATATTGGGACCTTTCTTTTACATTATAATGTTAAATTTGCTCTAATCTCTTTATTGTGTCTTCTAGCATTTCTTTGTATTTTTGCATTTTTTCTTTTTCTTCTTGAACTTTAGCCTCTGGAGCCTTGTTTACGAATCCAGGATTTGAAAGCATTTTCGTGCTTCTTGCAACTTCTGCTTCAAGTCTTGTCTTTTCAGCCTCTAGTTTTGCCTTTTCCTCAGCTAAATCAACTAGTTCTTCTGATGGAATGAACGCTTTTATTCCGTCTGCAAGCATTGTTACAACATGTTTTGGTATGTTTGTTTCATCTTTTTCTATTTCTATCTTAGAAGCAAATCCAAGTTTTTCAAGCCATGGTTTAGAATTTTCTATTAATGTTTTGTATTCTTCATCATCTATTACAAAAATCAATTCAGATTTCTTAGATGGATGAACGTTCATGTTTGTTCTTGTATTTCTAATTTGGATTATTATTTTTTTGATTTCTTCTAGGTGATATTCTTCTTTCTCGAATTCGTATTCTTTGCATGGTGTTGGCCAAGCTGAAATCATTATGCTCTCGTCATTTGTATATAGCTCATCATATATTTTTTCTGTTATGAATGGCATGATTGGGTGTAATAATTTTAATATATCTCCCAATACCTTGTTTAGAACTCTTTGTGCTGCTATTCTTGATTCTACTGCTTTTTCGTCTGTATTCTCTTTGTTATATAGACGAGGTTTTACAATTTCAATATACCAATCGCAGAACTCATTCCATGTGAAATCATATATCTTTTGAGCATATACTCCCATGTCGAAATTATCTAGATTTGCAGTTGCTTCTTTTATTAAAGTATTTAATTTAGATAAAATCCATTTATCTTCATATTCAAGTTTTGAAACATCTATGCTCATTATTGAATCAATAGCAGTTTGTTCAGACAATGCTTTGCCCGTTCCGTCTTCTACGCAGTTTCCAACTTCCGGTGATTCTGCATTTCGCCCAAAAAGGGGCGTCCCTATTGGGTTTTTTATATTCATTAGAACGAATTTTGATGCGTTCCATAGTTTGTTTGCAAAGTTTGAAGCTGATTCTAGTTTTTCTGGCATATATCTTATGTCATTTCCTGGTGTTATTCCCATTATTAATGATAAACGTAATGCGTCTGTTCCATATTTGTCTATTATTTCTAGTGGATCTATTCCGTTTCCTAGACTCTTAGACATTTTTCTGCCTTGAGCATCTCTTACAATTCCATGTATTAGTATATCTTTAAACGGAACTTCACCTGTGTGTTCTATTCCAGAAAACATCATTCTCATCACCCAAAATGGTATTATGTCATATCCTGTTACTAATGTTGAAGTTGGATAGAAGTATTTGAAGTCCTCTGTTTGTTCTGGCCAACCAAGTGTTGAGAATGGCCATAATGCAGAGCTAAACCATGTATCTAGTGTATCTTCATCTTGATGCAAGTGTGTGCTTCCACATTTATCGCATTTTTCTGGCATTTCTTTTCCAACCATTATTTCACCACAGTCATCACAGTAATATGCAGGTATTCTATGTCCCCACCATAATTGTCTTGATATACACCAATCTTTGATGTTTTCTAGCCAGTTGAAATATGTTTTTTCAAATCTTTCTGGTATGAATCTTGTTTTTCCTGTTTTTACGGCTTCAATTGCTGGTTTTGCAAGTGGCTCCATTTTTACAAACCATTGTTTTGAAATCATTGGCTCTATTGTTTGATGGCATCTATAACATTTTCCTACATCATGTGTGTAGTCTTCTATTTTTATTAATGCACCAATTTCCTTTAATTTCTCTACTATACGTTTTCTTGCTTCATATATATCTAATCCAGCAAATTCAGGAACTATATCATTCATTATTCCATTTTCATCAAATACTTTTATCATCTCTAAATTATTATCTAATCCAGCTTGATAATCGTTTACATCATGTGCAGGAGTAAGCTTTACCGCACCTGTTCCGAACTCTGTTTCAACAAAATCTGCTGCAATTATTGGAATTTCTCTTCCTACTATTGGAAGCACAACTGTCTTTCCAATGTAAGCCTTATATCTTTCATCTTTTGGATTTACTGCAACACCAGTATCTCCAAGCATTGTTTCTGGTCTTGTTGTAGCAACTATTAAATATTTTCCTTCTTCACCCTTTATTGGATATTTAATATGCCACAAATGTGTAGGTTCTTGCTCATATTCAACTTCTGAATCTGAAATTGATGTATGGCAAGTTGGGCACCAGTTTATCATTCTTTCGCCTCTGTATATTAGTCCTTTATTATACAAATTAATAAATACAGTTTGAACAGCATTAGAAAGTCCTTCGTCTAGGGTAAATCTTTCTCTTGACCAATCGCAGGAACTTCCAAGTTTTCTAATTTGCTTTGTAATTATTCCACCGTACTCCTTTTTCCAGTCCCAAGCTCTTTTTAAGAATTCTTCTCTGCCTAAGTCTTCCTTAGTAATTCCTTCTTCTTTTAATTTAGCAACAATCTTAGCCTCTGTTGCAATAGAAGCATGGTCTGTTCCTGGAATCCAAAGAGCATTAAATCCAGCCATTCTCTTATATCTAATTAATATATCTTGCAAAGTTTCATCTAAAGCATGTCCCATGTGTAATCTACCAGTAATGTTTGGTGGCGGAATTACTATTGTGTATGGCTTTTTAGATTTGTCATTGCTAGGTTTAAAATAGCCTTTCTTCTCCCAATTCTCATAAATTTCATCTTCAAAATCTTTTGGATTAAATTTTCCTTCCAACTCATGTTTACTCATTTAGCATCTTCCCTTCTTTATATATTTTAATTTTTAAGTTAAAGTAGCATTTTTCATATAAAACAAAAACTCGCCACTTAACTTAAATTTAGTTAAGGGCGAGAATAATTCTCACGGTACCACCTTATTTGTATATTGTTTATAATTTAAACTTCAATATACATCTCATTTGTTTTGTAACGTAAACTACACGGATATATTTACTATTATTTCAATATATCAGCTCCCAAGCTACATTCAGTTTAACTTTCTATAAGAAGATCTCAGCAGTTTTTCTTCTTTTCTCTGTATAGATGTTCCAAACTTACTCCTCTTGTTCTTCGCTTTTTATTATTATGTTACTATAATAACATATTTTATACAGAAAAATCAATAGAATTAGATAAATTCTGTTTTAATCTATTAATTTTTTTATTGTATTTACTTCACAAAACTTCATTTATTATATAACCATCCTCTTCTCTGGATTTGAAATTTAATCCAGAAAATTATTGTGAATTACTTCATTAGTTACTAGCTAGGTTCGCCAGGTTCACCTACCGTGATTAGAACTTGTATATCAAATTCAACTCCATCTTTTTCTAGTATAAAAGTTTGAGTTGTTCCTATTAAATCTTCTTCCTTCTCTATTTTTCCTTCTTTTACTAACTTATTTGATGTATTAGGAATTGCTGCATTAACTGCCATATAATCATCTATATAACCTATATCAAATTTATCTATTTCAATTTTTTCCCCATTTAATATTATATATGCTTTTTCAAATGTTGTATAATCATTTATACTTGTATCAAACATTAGAATACCAGTCCATCCATTCTTCAGCCTCGTTGTTGGGAAATATGGTATCAAGCTCGTATCCACATTTGTTACTTCTACTTTTTTAGTATATATTTTGCCTGTTACTATGTCTTGTATTTTGAATGTATACGTGTCGTTTGCTTTCGCTATATATGTGTTTGAAGCTTCATTGTCTGGATTGGTTACTGTATAACCTTCTACTTGATTAGTAAATTCATTATAATAGAAATCCTGCAGTATGCGTTCTAATTCATGATCTATATCTTCTGACGTCGCACCATGCCAAAATGCTTCCTCTGTTGCCTCTTCAATCCAGCCCTGATTTTTATAATAGTCTAATACATCTTGAAATGTCGTACAATTTGCAGATGAGTCATGATCATTTACATCCTTTATGAGTCCATTTCTAATTATTTCTTTCTTTCGTGCATCACTTAATGAATTTATAAAATTATAAAACTCTTCATCATTTTTTATTGTTGCTAATCCATCCACTGAGTCTACTTTTACTAAGACTTTCCATGCTTTTTCTGTAGCTGGTGTTTTGCTGATGTTTATTGTTACACTACTATAACTTATTTCTTTTACTACGGTTCCATCATTTTTCTTTATTGTGATTAGCTCTTGATTTCTGTCTATTTCGTCTTCTGTTAATAACTTTCTAGAAATCAAGTCTTCTAACATTTCATCTGCACTTTCTTGTTCCTGGTTTGATTCTTTACTTATGAAGTTATTTAGTTTCCACATTCCTACTTCATCTTCTACTTGTGATGCTCTTGTTTCTATTTTTGCAACTTTTGACTTTTCAATAATTCCATTTTCATCTTGTAGCAGACTTACCGATACTCCTGCAAGTATTAGAAGCACAACTATTGTTACAACCAAAGCAATAAGTGTGATTCCTGTTTCTTGTTTGCTTGTAACTTTAACATTTGTTTTCATTTTAATTTTCCTCCCATTTTTCGTTAATTTTATTCACTTTAAGTATTTTTAAACGCAAAAAAGACAGAAATAGTTTTTCTAAACTACTCCTATCTTCTTATATTTATAATAAACGGTTTGCTGGTTTATTCATTTTACTTTACTCCTTTTCTCTTCTTTTGCGCTTCAAATACCTTTGTTTACAACACTATCTTAGCATACCAATTTTTTATTTTCAACTGTTTTTTATTTATTTTGACTTTTGTTATAACTTTCATTTTCTGCTATTTTATTATCTAAATACTCTGTTATAAATTGTATAGTCATTTTTTTACACTTCTAAATTGTTAATATTTTAAACTTTCCATATCTAATAGAAAATCAAATATGCTCATTGTTATTATGCCTTCTTCGTCTCTCCATCTTTTTATAAAATCCTTAACAATTATGAATTTTTTAAAAGAATCATTTATTTTTAACAATGGTCTTTCTTCTTGTTGTCTTTTTTCTTCATCTGGCATTGCAAATGCAGATTGAATATATATTTTATTACTTCCTTTATTAGCAATAAAGTCTATTTCAAGTTGTTTATATGCTAATTTATCATTTTCTTTTGTCCTTTGCTCTACTACACCTACATCAACTTGGTAACCTCTTCTTTTTAATTCTAAATAAATTGCATTTTCCATTATATGTGTTTCTTCTTGTTGCCTAAAATTTATAAATGAATTACGAAGTCCTAAATCGCTAAAATAATATTTTGATGGTGTACTTATATATTTTCTTCCTTTTATATCATATCTTTCAGCATTTTCAATTAAAAATGCTTCTTCTAAATATTTTAGATATGATGAAATTGTAGCAGGTGCTATATCAATATCTAATTCACTTTTGAATGTATCAGATATTTTTTTAGGATTAGTTAATGATCCAATGCTAGAAGATATTATTTTTACCATTTGAGTTATGATAGAACTCTCATTACTTATATTGTTTCTTTCAATTACATCATTTATATATACATTTTGTTGTTGTTCTTTTAAATAAGCATCTTTTCTTTCATCATCTTTCATTAAAGTAACAAGAGGTAAGCCTCCATAAGTTATATATTCCATCCATTCTTCCATTTTGTCTCCATCATATACAGACATAAATTCAGCAAAACTTAATGGATAAACTCTGATTTCTTCCCCTCTGCCTCTAAATTCTGTTATTATATCTGATGTTTATAAAACAACTCATTTAATAAATATGATTTGCCACATCTACGAATACCAGTTACAACTTTTATTAAGCCATCTTGTTTGGCTTTTATAAGTTTATTCAAATAATAATCTCTTTTTATCTCCATAGACTATCCTCCTATTTCTTATAATATTCTATAGTTTTATCTAAAAAAAATTGTAAAATTACAGTTTTTTTTAGATGAGCATATTTTCAAAAAATTAAATCCAAATTATTATACAATAACTTGAATTTACTTTTTTTAATTCTCTTTAAATTCTTTATATTCCTCATCTGGAATATCATTTCCCATAAGATTAAATACTGGTATTTTTGTGTCTTTTTCTAATATTGATAAGACTTTATTATACGCACTTTATAATTTTCCCAGAAGTCCAAAGGACCTTCTGGGAAGTCTTCATAATCTATTTTG
>OCMB01000036.1_pt1 | contig 42473 bp, 34 predicted proteins | sample 1496101 | NCBI WGS metagenome assembly OCMB01 (sample SAMN01760949, study PRJEB22395) | human gut metagenome | reverse complement strand
AAGCTCCTAGCCCAGGGCAACGCCCTGGGTATAGTAGCAGTCAGCAAGGCGCCCTGTAAGGGCAAAAGCTTTGTGTATTGATTGGTACTTGAAAGCTGTTGCCCTTACAGGGCGCAGAGCAGATGCAACAAAAAAACCAGGGTGTTACCCTGGGCTATGAGCTTTTGCCCTTTCAGGGCGTATTGTATGTGACTTATGGCACACCCTCCTATGAGCTTTTGCCCTTTCAGGGCGTTTGAAAGTGCAATTATTACCACCTTCAATTTTGTTATTTCAATTAATCTGGTTATTTCAATTAATCTGATTATTTCAGTTTCTTGAGATAACCCTCAGCACGGGTATCTCCCAGTTCCTTTGCTTTTTCCAGGTTCTTGCGAGCCTCTTCCTTCTGCTTGTTCTCCATCTGGAGCAAACCGAGGAGGAGATAGCCATCGGCATATTCTGGAGCAATCTCTATGCAATGCTTGGCAGCACTGATGCCTTCTGCATATCGCTTCACACGTAAATCAAGACTAGCCCATTCTGCAAAATAAGTAGGCTCGTTAGGAGCGAGGTAGCAGGTACGGGCAATATCAATCAGCGCTGGCTGCCACATGCGCAACTTGGTCTCAGCCTTGTATCTTGCATAGAAAAATGCAGGATTAACAGGACGGACAATAGAATCATACATATTGTAGTCAGCTATAGCACTGCGATACTCTCCCTGTTCTGCCTGGAAATCACCACGAGCCAGATAGTAAGGACCAGCCATAGTACCCGAGTTCTTAGCCTCATTGACTGCACTGTCCAGCAAGACCTTAATCTCTGTAGCAGGAGCCTTGAGCTGAATCTTAGCCTGAGCTGCCTCCAGGAAGATTTCCGGATTCTTGACCGAAGTCTTGGTCAGGGCGATGAACATATCGTAAGCCTTCTGATAATTACCCTTGGTAAAGATGATGCGTGCCTCCTGATGCTGATACACAGGATTAGCATTGATGGCGTATGCCTTCTGTGCCTCTTCTATCGCCTTGTCGTAAGTCCAGGCTGTATAGGCAGAATCACCCTTATAGATCAGTTTCTGATAGATGACATCAGAATAATTGGAGTGGGCTTCATCCTTGGCTGAAGATTTCTTGATTCCATCTTCCATACATTTGGCTGCATCGGCAAACTCGTTCTTATCTACAAGAAGAGTTGCTTTTTCCTTATAGCCAAATGCAGAAGCAGGGAACTTTGTCATAAACTCATCTGCATACTTGTCATAGATGTCGCGAGACACCTGAGACTTGTTGAGCGTCATCATCGTAATCGCCTCCTGTTCGGTATCAGGAAGAGCGGTACGGATGCCTGTTTCGCGAAGGGCTGCATCCAGTGTGGAAAGTCCTGTCACCTTCAACTCCTTGGCATAGTTGGCATCAATGGCAGTTACCTGACCGTTGCTATGCATGATACCAATCACCTGACCGTTTTTGTTGACGAATGGGCAACCCACTGCATTGTCGGGTACGGTGTTGGAGAAGATGTAGTAATTGTAAGTTTCCTTAAACTTCTCAACGCTTGCGATATCCTCCTGCTGGAAAGGTGACTTCTTGATAGAATAAGGAACGAGCCAAACCTTGCTGCCCGCAGGTGATTCTGCCGTAGCAATGTTGGCAGCCGTGGTATTACCCAGTACCCTGAACTTAGCCACATCGTAAAGTTCATCAGCACCGAGGATGGCATCCACGTCCATCGACTTTCCGCTGGCATCCACGATGGTAGCCTTCACAGCACCGATAAACGGTTTGAAGGTACCGATAGCCGTTCCCTTGTTATCAATAAACACTCCTTGTGTAGAAGAGCTGATGTTACCATCCTTGTTGAAGGTGGTGAGTGTAAATACGCTCTTGGCGGCTTTCTGTACAGAGCCTGGCTGAGCGAAGAGGGATGATGCACCCAGCATCAGTCCCATCAGTATCATATTTATTCTTTTCATATTCTCAATAATTCTTTGGCATTGGCAAGAGCTGCCTGCGTGATGTCACTGCCACTGAGCATCTGGGCAATTTCCTCAATGCGCTCCTGGTTGTTGAGTTCTTTCATGTGCGAGATGGTTCCATTCTCGGTTTCCTCCTTCAATACCTTGTAATGATGGCTACCCTTGGCAGCAATCTGTGGCAGATGAGTGATGGAGAGTACCTGTCGGTTCTGGAGTCCCATTTCTTCCATGATATCTGCCATCTTTTCAGCTATCTTGCCGCTTACACCGGTATCAATTTCATCAAAGATGATAGTTGGCAACTTCACGGCTCCACTGATCATAGCCTTCAGCGAAAGCATCACACGGGCAATCTCACCACCCGAAGCAACCTGACTGACAGGCTGTAGCTGGGTACTCTTGTTGGCACTGAAGAGGAAGCTGACCTTATCGGCACCATTTCCTGACAGTGGCTTTTCTGCGAAGGCAATCTCGAATCTCACATTCGGAATGCCCAGCGGGATGAGTCTGCCCTTCATCTCTTTTTCGATGGCCTTTGCTGATTTCTGACGGATGGAAGTGAGTAGGGCAGCTTGCTTTTCAGCCTTGGCAAGGAGAGCAGCAACTTCTTTTTCCTTCTCTTCGATGTCTTCATCGCCATTATCGATATGTGCAAGCTGTTCTGCGATGCGGTCACGGGTAGCGATGAGTTCAGTTACCGTTTCCACATGGAACTTCTGCTGCAGGGTGTAGAGCTTGTCCAGACGGGTATTGATGGCATCCAGTCGGTTGGGATCGAATTCCACGTGATCTACACTACTGCTGATTTCCTGTGCGATGTCCTTCAGTTCGATATAGCTGCTCTGCATTCTGCCAGCCACATCAGCCATGCTTGGATAGACATCACAGATGTTTTCCAGGTGATGAGTGGTGTTCTTCAGTTTGTCAAGTATGCTGTCGTCGTCTCCCGAAAGCGCATTGTCTGCCTCGTAGAGAGCGGTCTTGATGTCCTCCGAATGGCTCAGGGTTTCTGCTTCCTGTTCCAGTTGTTCCAATTCGCCTTCCTGCAGATTTGCATCATCCAGCTCTTTATGCTGGAAGCGCATAAACTCTTCGTTCTCACGGTTCTTGGCAATTTCGGCCTTCAGTTCTTCCAGAAGTTCCTTGGCTTTGCGATAGGCATAATACTCCTTTTGGTAAACCTTGAGCTGGTCGGCATCCTGAGCGATGATATCCACCACATTCAACTGGAAGTCTTCTTTCTGCAGAAGAAGATTCTGATGCTGCGAATGGATATCCACGAGTTGCTCTCCCAATTCTCTCATACGGGTGAGAGGCACCGGGGTGTCATTGATGAAGGCACGGCTCTTGCCGGCTGCAGTCAACTCTCTTCGGATGATAGTATCATCGGCATCATAGTCGATGTCGTTATCATCGAAGAATTTCTGCATACCATATCTGGAGAGATCGAAGTGAGCCTCTATCACGCAACGTTCTCTTCCTGCCTTGATCGCCTTGCTGTCGGCACGGTTACCCAGAAGCAGACCGATGGCACCGAGGATGATACTCTTTCCTGCTCCTGTCTCACCCGTGATGACGGAGAAGCCAGGATAAAGAGAGATGTTCAGCTCGTCGATGAGCGTGAAGTTCTTGATATATAATTGCTTGAGCATATTTATTCTACTTTTTGATAAAGATATAAAGGGAAAGCTGATTCTGATTTTCAGAAGCTTCCGTTCTGGAAGATGATCTCATGAAGATTCCAACCTGAAAAAGCTATCCAGACAGATGATTCCTGAAAAATCATTCCTTGACCTGATCCCAGTATTTATTCTGTGAAGGATTGATGGAGAAGAGGAGTTCATAGATGCTCTCCTTTTCCTTTTGGGTTCCTTTGCCGCGATAGATGTTGGCAAGTTCATCCTTCTTGAAGTCGGTCCATATCTGTGGCAACAAACTGAGCGGGCGGTTTTCCTTCGCCTTCTTCAGTCCTGTTTCCAGGGCTGCGGTTATCTCGGTACGACCTCTTTCCGCATTATTCGCCATCTCGTCGAGTCCTTTCCGATAGTAGTCATACTGCAACTGTCTGAAGGGTTCCAACGCTCCATCCAGATAGTCTGAGATGATGGCATATCGGTTGCGGTCATCAGAGAAAGCCTTCCATCCGGGATAATCCAGATTCTGGGCATTGTTTGTCAGATTCATGCAGCGCTGCAGGATGTCTTCACCACCTTTGGGTGCAAAACTATCCAGATCGATGCCGATGATAAGATATGCATAATAGGCAAAGAGAGCTGTAAGCTGATTGTCTATCTGCTGCTCATTGAACTCCAACTGGTCGTATTCGGCAAAACGAAACGTGAAGTTATCGTCCACATTATTATATAAGGTGGAGGTGTATGCCGAATTGAAGACGGGGCGATTGGCCTGTATCAGCGCCTTGCAGGTAAAGAGATTCTGGTCTCTGTCATACTTGGTGACGGTGATATTGAAGTTGCAGATGATGCGTTCGTTCTTCTGAAACTGAAGATGAGTCCATTGGCGATTGTTGACGAATTGCTGCAAGGTCTGTTGCAGATTGTCGAATACGCCTTTTTCCGTGCCCGAAATCTGGGCATGGTTGATGGTAATCTTAGCTTGCAGCTCCTGTGCTGAAATCGCAGAAGGACTGCAGCACAGGAGACCAGCAGCTAAAGATACCGGACTAAAACAGGAGAGCCAGCTCGTCAATGATGTCGTGAGCCACCTCAGTCTTCGGTTTCTTTTCATATTCTTTCTTTCCCTTTTCAGAGATGATGGTAATCTGATTGTCGTCAGTACGGAAAGTAGTGCCCGGATTACGGGTAGAGTTGAGCACGATGAAGTCGGCGTTTTTCTTCACTCTCTTCTTCTGTGCATTACTCTCTTCATCGTTGGTTTCCAGGGCGAAAGCTACGATTCGCTGATTCTTTTGTTTCATCTGTCCCAAGGCTGCTGCGATGTCATGGGTAGGCACCAGCGTCAACTCCAGGTCATCCTTTTCGCGCTTGATTTTCTTATCCGCTACATTGGCAGGACGGAAGTCTGCTACGGCTGCACAGAGAATGGCTGCATCAGAAGAAGCAAAGGCTGCTGTGGCTGCCTGATACATCTCCTCACAGCTCTCCACATTGATGCGGTGGATAGCAGGACTACAGTCTAATGATACAGGACCTGCCACCAAAGTAACATCCGCACCACGGCGAAGACATTCTTCGGCAAGTGCGAATCCCATCTTTCCTGAAGAATAATTGCCGATGAAACGCACAGGGTCAATCTTCTCATAGGTTGGTCCCGCTGTAATCATCACCTTCTTACCGCAGAGGTCTTTCTCCGTATTCTTCTGGTTCTCTGATTCTATATCAGCAACCTCATTGGCACTCTCCATCATGTTGAAGTATCTATCCAGGTAATTCACGATGACATCCGGTTCCTCCATGCGTCCCTTTCCCTCTAATCCAGAAGCAAGGAATCCCACTTCCGGTTCGATGATATGGTTACCATAGCCGAGAAGGGTCTTCATGTTAGCCTGGGTAGAAGGATGCTTGTACATATCAAGGTCCATAGCAGGAGCAATGAAGACTGGTGCCTTCATGGAGAGATAGGTGGTGATGAGCATATTGTCTGCAATGCCATGCGCCATCTTGCCCATGGTAGATGCCGTACATGGTGCAATGACCATCGCATCCGCCCAGAGACCGAGATCCACGTGCGAATTCCAGGTACCATCACGCTGTGAGAAGAACTCGCTTACCACGGGCTTATGGGTCAGCGCAGAGAGGGTAATAGGGGTAATGAACTCCTTACCGGCAGGCGTAATGACCACCTGCACCTCAGCTCCCTTCTTGATGAGACCACGGATGATAAGGCATGACTTGTAGGCTGCAATGGAACCCGTAATGCCCAATACGATTTTCTTTCCTTTTAACATATTATTTTCCCATTCTCTTGTTGAACTCGCGCAGACGGATACGGGTGAGTACCTGCTTGGTATTGTTGGTGAAATCGCTTCCCAACACCCAGGTGAAGTAACCAGGATCCTTGGTCAGGATCTCTGCCACATCCCATCCTTTGTACTTGCCGAAGTTAAATACCTCGTGCTTGCGAGGATTGCCCTTTTCGTCGAGTATCACATTGCCGTCGGCATCCTTCAACTCCTGCCAGACTATGCGTCCGGCAAAATCTACATTGTCGTTGCGCTTGGAGAACTCAGCAAGCTCGTCCATGTCATTATTGAGTACACGGTCGGCTTCCTCCTGAACACCAGGGGCATAACGGTCCAGCTCGCCTTTCAGTACGCAATAGGTAGCCTCGGTATCCTGGTCGGCGCGGTGTGCCTCGAAGTCTTCCTCCATCTTTCTGCCGCAATAGAACTTGTAGGCAGCAGCCAGGTTACGACGCTCCATCTTCATAAAGATGTTCTGGGCATCAATGAGGCGACACTTAGAGAAATCGAAATCGATGCCTGCACGCAGGAATTCCTCTGCAAGCATAGGTACATCGAAATGATTGGAGTTATAGCCAGCAAAATCACAACCGGAGAACTCCTGGTTGAAGGTAGCCGCCAACTGCTTGAAGGTTGGTGCATCCTTTACATCATCATTGCTGATACCTGTAAGAGCAACCACCTCTTCAGGGATTGGCTTCCCTGGACTGATAAACTGGTTTTTACGTACCTCTGTTCCATCTGGATACACCTTGATATAGGAGATCTGGATGATTCTGTCTTTTACCATGTCAAGACCGGTAGTCTCTAGGTCGAACACGATCAGAGGCTTAGTAAGATTTAATTTCATTACTTCTAGTATTTATTACTATATATTACTGATAGGGAAGGGGTGTTTAGATGAACCAAGCTCCTTATTCGTTAAGGAGCATTGGCATGATGAGCATGAGGATGTCCTCGTTTTCAGGCTGCTCAGCTGGTACAATGATACCGGCACGGCTAGGATCAGCCAAGTGGAAGACAACCTGATCGCTGTTCAGATTACCCAGGATTTCCATCAAGCTGCTACCCTTGAATCCGATGCTGATGCTGGAACCGCTATATTCGCAAGCCAATACTTCCTTGGCAGAAGTAGAGAAGTCGATGTCTTCTGAAGAAACCTCGAAACGGCCGCTCTCGATATGGAAACGGATCAGCTGGCTGCTCTCGCTGGCAAATGGCAAAACACGGCGCAATGCACTCTGCAAGCCCTTGCGATCTACGGTTATCTCACATGGGTTGTTGGCAGGAATCACTGAGTTGTAATTAGGATAGCGACCGTCAATGAGGCGGCATTTCAATACGCCATCGCTAAACTGAATCTCAGCTCTGCGTGCATCAAACTTGATGGTTGCCTCATCATCCTTGCTCAGAATGTTCTTCAGCAATGATGCTGGCTTCTTTGGCAGGTTGAATGAAGAAGGAGTCTCACTCTTGACAGTGAAGTTCTTGCTTCTTACCAACTTATGGCCATCACTTGCAACGATGGCAAGCGATTCTGGAGTAAGGTCGAAATAGATACCATTCATTACTGGGCGCAGCTCATCGCTGGCTGTTGCAAAGAGAGAACGGTTGATATTGTCGATCAGCACCTGTGCTGGCAAGACGAGGGTAGTGCAGGCATCACCCATATCCTGTGTTGGAGGATAGTCTTCAGCATTCAAGCCTGTGAAATTATAGAGACCATTCTGATATACAATCTTAATGGCATAACTATCTGTATCTACATCGAAGCTGAGAGGCTGCTCAGGCAACTCCTTCAATGCATCCAGGATGACGCGGTTGGCAACGCAGAACTCGCCTTCGCCATCGCAGTCAGTGAGAGCGATGGTACTCTTGATGATGTTGTCACTGTCGCTTGCGGTGATGGTCATCTCGCCGTTGGCAACTTGAAACAGGAAATTGTCAAGGATAGGCAGAGAATTCTTGCTGCCAATCACCTTAGCAAGCATATTGAGCTTGCTGTTCAATGCTGAACTTGAAACTGTAAATCTCATGAGTCGTTATTTTATATTATTAATTTTCTATATTACTTATCTCATTTTCATTGCTGATGCTCCTTACTTGATGGGTAAATTGGAGCATTTGCGCAATTATGAGCACAAAAATACAAAAAATATTGGGGATAGACAAAAATAATCGAAGAAATGTTTTTGTTTTAAAACTATTTTTAGTAATTTCGCAGTCAGAAAGAAAAATAACAGATAGATTCACTCGTTTTTGAGCCTCTTCATACATCTTTTGATTCTCGATGAAAATGGGGCTCGGCAGGCGAAGGATTGAAACAATTTTTAAAATAATAATATGGAATTACAAGGAAAGGTAATTGCCGTTTTACCTGAAAGAAGCGGCGTTTCTGCAAGAGGTGAGTGGAAGGCTCAGTCGTTCGTTATCGAAACTCACGAGCAGTATCCAAAGAAGCTTTGCTTCGATGTTTTCGGAGCAGATCGTCTTGCTCAGTTCAACATCCAGAGTGGTGAGGAACTTTTGGTTTCTTTTGATTTGGATGCACACGAATATAATGGTCGTTGGTTCAACAGTGTCCGCGCTTGGAATATTCAGCGTGTAGATCCTAATGCTGTTGCTGCTATGCAGGGTGGCATGCAGCCAGTTGGTTCTCCATTCCCTCCAGTAAGTGCGGCTCCTCAGGCTGCTCCTGCTCCAGCTCAGGGTGCAACTGCTCCATTCCCTCCAGCTCAGCCAGCAGCTCCAGCAGCAGGTGGCAGCGCAGATGATCTCCCATTCTAAGAGAGAAAGCATGTAAGAAAATTGCAAAGAGCATTCGAAAGGGTTTGTTTCCACAATCCTTACGAATGCTCTTTTTTCTTTAATTGGACTTTTATGCCGGTTTAACCAGCAGAAAACTACCCTTAAGGAAAAAAAGATTTATCCTTAAGGAAAAATATAATTTCCCTTAAGGGAAAATATTTCTAGCCTTAAGGGTAAAAGTTTAGCCCTTGATGGAAGCTAAACTTTAACCTGGAAAAAACTTATACTTTTTTATTCCTTTGCTAATCGTTTCGTCTTCTTTTTTCAAAGAATGCCCGGGAGGCAGCAAAGAACAATACCACTGCGGCAGCATTTTCGACCGCTACCATCCAGAAGGCACCACTATAACCGAAATGCTCGGCTACAACACCACCCAGAAGACAACCGATTCCGAATCCCAGATCCCAACCGGTCAGGATACTGCTGTTAGCCGTACCACGCTGGTCGTGGCGGGCTACATTGATAAACATATTCAGGAAGGCTGGATACAGATGACCATTTCCCAATCCTATCAATGCAGCTGAAAGATAGTAGGCTACCGGATGCTTGATGGCTACGAAGATCGTAAAACCAACGAGCGATATCAGCATTCCTTCGGCAGCATTCTGGGTCAGCTTACCCTGACTCAAAGCCTTTCTGCCTTGCAATCTGCTCAGGAACAATCCCATAGAAAGGATTGCAAAATAGGTACCCGTTCCTCCGGTAATGCCTAATTCCTCCTTACTGTAAATGGCAAGATAGTTGCTCAATACACCCCAGCAGAACCCAAACATGCAGATGTTGATGGCCAACAGCCAGGCGCGGGTCAGGAAGAAGCGGTCGAGCGAGAGCTTCTCCTTGTTTCTGATGATTTCCTTCTCTGGGAGTTTCACTGTTCCAGCTATCACTACAGAAGCAATGGCTACCACAAAGGCTATCCAGAAAAGTACCATATAGCTACCCACCAGATTGTGCAGATAGATACCTATGGAAGGGGCTATCGCCATGGCGAAGTTGTTGCTCAATCCATAAAGACCGATACCCTCATTGCGTCTGCTCGCTGGCAAGACATCGATGGCACAGGTACTGTTGGCAACAGTTACCGCTCCGAAAGGTCCACCATGCAGGGTTCGGCAGATGGCAAACATCAGGATGGTACTGGCTGCTATGTATCCTGCAAAGAAGATGGCAAAAGCCGTCAGACAGACCATCAGCACTTTCTTGCGGGAAAATCCATCCACCACATATCCGCTAAACGGACGGATGATGAGTGCCGCCACCGTATATCCGCTCAGAACAATGCCTATCACATCCTTCGTAGCCCCGAAAGTTTCACTCAGATAGAGTGGTAGGAGTGGGGTGAGGAGATAGAAGGCAAAGTAGAGCAGAAAGTTGGTGGTCATCACCTTGATGTAATTCGCATTCCAAAGTTTTTCTTTCATCTCTTCTGTATTTCTTCATTTCAAGATTCTACCCTATACTTATCATTAGTCTAGGGCGAGTATAGTCTGCTTGCGAAAGTTTATATTCTATCCTCTAGCCAGGCATCAATGAGTTTGCGGGCAATCGACAATTTCTCCGGCAAAACAGGGAGATTGTCCTTGCTGAACCATTTGCCGCGGGAAAGCTCTTCCTTCTGAAGATGAATCTCACCATCTACATATTCGGCTGTATATCCTACCATCAAGCCACTTGGGAACGGCCATGGCTGTGAACCGAAATACTTGAGATTTTTGATGGTCAGACCGGTTTCTTCCATCACCTCACGATGAACGGCTTCCTCCAGACTCTCACCTGTTTCCACAAAACCTGCTACCAGGGAATCGAAGTTACCCTTGAAGTTGCGGGCATGAACCAGCAGCACCTGATCGGCCTTCTTGATGAGAACGATGATGGCTGTAGCGAGAGAGGGCCAGACAGACTTGCCACACTCAGTACACTTCTTACTGATATCTGTTGACATCTTCATAGGTGAACCGCATACACCGCAAAACTGGGTGTTCATATCCCAATAGTTCAGTTCCTGACATTTTCCCGCCTTCTGATACAACTCTGGGGAGAGCTTGTAAAAGCTAGGACGCAAACCGCACATCTCATATTTCGGATTGTCGGTTACGGGCTCTGGAATGGTGAAAGTCTTCACTTCCGTACCGTCATTCATCGGTGTGATGTTGAGGATATGGGTCCAAGGCTTGGTTGCTACCGGACTTTCCTCACAACATGGAATCGTATAGGTTCCATCTTCTCTCTTCTCGAGCAAGATATCTGTCTTGCAAAATATAAACCAATACTTCATAATCTATTATTTTTTCTTTCCGAAAAGCAACTCATAGTCACGCTGGGCAGCAGGCTTGGTCCATGCTTCCGGCACGAACTTCCAGTTGTTGTTGGCCTTCGCCTCAACGGTTCCCATCTTTTCTATCGCTTCCATCAGGTAGTAACGCTGGTCGCGCTCACTGCGATAGATGATTCTGCTATCCAGACTATCCTTAGGAATACCGGCACCACGAGTGAGGAGCTCACCGCCGCCATTGCCGCGATAACTGTTCACTGCCACCTTATACCACTTCTTCTCATCAAAAGGCTGACCATTGCTCATACGCAGAATCTTCACCTTCTCTCCGTCTGGCTTGGTAACATCAACCTCATAATCGATGCCGGCAGCACTGTCAAAATTGAAGGAGAGGTTCTTGAAGCCCAGACGCTGCTGGTCGCCCTTGGTCTGGGTATCGAGCAGGAGAAGATGGTCATCAGGACTCTTCATCGTATTCACCCAGAGGTCATAGCTCATCTCCAGATGCTTGCGGATCTCCTCACCTGTAAGGCGCATCACATAGAGCTGGTTCTCATATTTATAGAGATTGAACATGTCACCAACGTAGATAGGTCCCGCCTTGATGGTAGAATTAAACTGGAGGGGCGCATTGAAGGCAATATCAGCATTCGTGATCTGAAGCTGCAGGTTGAGGATGAAATCATTGAAGGCGCAGCTGCCGAAGAAAGACTCGCGGCTGTGAATGGTATTCTTGAAAGTTCCGATCTGCTTGCTGACAAACTTGTTGATTTCTGCAATCTGTGGCTCGAATGCCTTCATGAAATCCTCATCAATAGGACATTTTGTCACATCTGGCAGACTGCCAACTACCTTCTTGTCTGTCACAACATACTGCTTTTTGCCATTCACCTTCTTCTTGTTCAGGGTAATGGTCACCTCGGCATCTGCCACATTCAGTGCATTATTGGCAGGGTCGAGACACACCACAGGCTTACCTTCCACATTCAGGATCGTCTCATTGCAGCGGGTATGGTCATGTCCGAAGAGTACCATGTCGAAGCCTGGCACCTCCTTTGCTACCCGCAGAGAGGCATCCTCCTCATATTCGGGAGTGACAATACCGCCATCCTTACCGCTGTGGAAGACGCCAATGACTACGTCCGGCTTCTCCTTCTCCTGGATAATCTTCATCCATTTACGGGCACTGGTCACCATATTCTCAAACTTCATTCCGCTCCAGAGATTCTCTGTCAACCAGTTAGGAATAGCTGGTGTCAACATACCGAGAACGGCTATCTTCACACCCTCACGGTTCAGGATGATATAAGGCTTCACATAAGGCTCACCGGTCTTGGTATCAATGATATTGGCACCCAGCACCGGACAGTTTAACTCCTTGATCCACTTATCGTAAACCGCATGACCGGTCTCTACATCGTGATTACCGAAAGCCTGGGCATCATACTTCATATAGTTGACTACATCAGCTGCCACATTGCGAGCCTGGGTGTTGACATAATTATAGAAATAGCAGGTAGGTTGTCCCTGAAGGATATCGCCATTCTCCAGGAGGATGACATTGTCCTTATAGGTCTTGCGCAGATCGTTTACATAAGAGGATACACGTGCCAGGGTTCCTGCCTTCGGTTTGCGATTGATGAAATCGTATGGGAAGAAAGAACCATGGACATCACTCGTCTGAATCACTCTGAGTTTGACGGTGCGCGGCTGAGCCATTGCCTGCGAATTAAAAGTGAGCGCCAAGAGGAGCGCTGCGAATAACTGTTTCATACTTTTTCTCGAATTTATTTGTTTCAACTGCAAAATTACAAAAAAGTTGGCAATTACGGCATACTTTTTGTTGGATTCTTATAAAAAACATAAAAAATAGGAGGTATTATACTATGGCATTTGTAGATTATTACAAGATTCTCGGTGTAGATAAGAACATCCCGCAGAAGGATGTGCGCGCTGCATATCGCAAGCGTGCCAAACAGTTTCATCCGGATTTGCACCCTAACGACCCAAAGGCAAAGGCTAAGTTTCAGGCGCTGAACGAGGCGTATGAGGTGATTTCGGATCCGGAAAAGCGTGCTAAGTACGACCAGTACGGCGAACAGTGGAAGAATGTAGGAGGCTTCGGCGGTGGAGGCTATGATGGAGGTGCCGGCGGAGGTGCCGCTGGTGGAAATCCATTCGAAGGCTTCGACTTCAGTGGCTTCGGTGGAGGAGGAGGTTTCTCCAGCTTCTTCGAAAATCTCTTCGGCGGAGGTCGTGCCCGCGGTTCACAAGGTGCCGGTTTCGGTGGCTTTGGCGGATTCGGCGGAGCAGGTGCTGGTTTCGGTGCCGGTGCTGAATATGGTACAGGCGGATGTAACGGCGGCTGCGGTGGTCATAGCGCCAGAACGAATACGGGCGAGATGAACATGAATGTGAATATCGACATGTACACCGCACTGCTCGGTGGTGAGGGTATCATCACATTGAGCAATGGTTCGAAGATTAAACTGAAGATCAAACCGGAAACCCAGAATGGTACCAAGGTACGTGTTCGCGGCAAGGGTTATGACAGAGGTGATGGAACCTTTGGTGATCTGATGATTACCTATAATGTGAAGTTGCCTACTGGTTTGAATGAAAAACAGAAGGAATTGCTCCGACAGATGAAGGAAGCAAAGTAAAAGGAAAAAAGAAAGCTCCGATGGAATCAACAAACCATCGGAGCTTTCTTTTTATATTGTTTTTGAATCTTATGATTCTTTTATGTTGTTTTAGAACTTACGAATCTTTTAATCAGGACTCATCTATTGCTGTGGCTCAGAAACCTTGTTCATATTGAAGGCAGAAACTTTGCCATCAGGTGAAACAACTGCAGAAATCTTAAAGAGTTGTTCCTTCTTGGTGCCATCTGTCAAATCTACGTCCTGACGGGCAGAGAACTGTACCTGATACTCATATTCCTCATCGCCAACCTCGCGCTTCTTGATCTGGTAGTCGTTGTTGATGTGCCAATTCATATTGGCTACATTATCTTTATAGAGCTTATCCATAAAGGTAACGACATCAGCCTTGGTAGCCGAGTTCTTACCAAGCAGGGAAGAGAGAATATCCTCGCAGGTAGCAGTCAATCCATCCGCATTACGGGAATTGATGCTCTGGAAGAACTGACGGAACAATCCGCTTACCATCTGCTTCTCTTCTGGCTGGAGGTCACGGCTCTTCACCTTTTTCAGGGCATTTTCAGCCTCTTCTATATGAGCACCATCTGTATGAGCATTCAGGTATGCCTGGTAGGCATCAGCTGTATCTGCAGCCTTAGCCACATTCCAGTCGAGGGAATCTATTTTAAGCAAAGCTTCCTGTTTGTGCAAACTGTTAGGATACTTCTGGAGATAATCCTCCAAAGCTTCTTTCGATCCGCTCACTACCGCATTGGTCCAATCCTGGTCGTTCTGCTTCAACAGGTCTAGATGAGCCATGATGGAATCGCGATGTGCTTCATCCGCATCCTTGTAGGTATCGAGATAACTCTGCAGTACCATCGGATCGCTGCTTTGCATCGCATACTCATAAGCTTCCATCTCCTTGTTGCGATTGGCACTGTCGTAGAAGTAATACATAATGCCACATGCCAAGACAGCAAAGATGAATGAGATGATGAAGATAGAGCGGGTGTTCTTTTTCTTCTGTGGTTCCTGAGGAGTATTGCCCTCTCCGCCATCATTTCCGCTCGCTGTAACTACAGGACGACGTACTGGAGGTACGGGTGGAACAGGAGGTGTAGGAGGTGCAGAAGGAGTTGTTGGAGCCGCAGGAGCCTGCGGTGTTGCTGCCGATGCTGCGGACGACACCGGTGATGCAGGTGCCTCAAGAGAACGTGTTACCCCCACAGCTATCTCATGGCAGTTTGGGCACATCTCCTGACTGCTGAAATAAACCTCACCGCAATGAGGGCATTTAGTGATTTTTCCAGCTATCTCAACGCCACAACTAGGACAGGTTGGAGCCTTGTCACTGATCTGGCGGCCACATTCTGGACATTTAATAATTGCCATAGTTTTATTTAAAGTTTATGTTTTACTAAAATATATTCTTGTTTCTATGCTTTCAGACCCTATTCACTCTTTACCTTAAAACTAATCATAAAGTTCAAAGTTCCAAGTTCAAAGTTACAATGCCTTATCTGTGTCTGAATCTAATCTCTCTCAATCGATGCCTGCCCATGAATCTGCTCTTATCCACGTAGCCATTGATACCGTTCAGCTTTCCCTTACCGGTATATTGCCACATTTCAAAGTCTCTTCCATCCTTGAGCACAGGCTCACGCTTGGTATATTGGGCTATCATCAGCTTGTAGCTGTCGAGTTTTCCCAAGAGATAATGGTCATAGAAGTTGGCACCCGTATAGATGAGCGGCTTCTGCCTGTATGCCTTTTCTACGAGATGCAGGAACTTGAAGAGTGAGTCGCAAAACTCCTCTGTCTCCAAACCACTCTTGGTCTCTACGTCGATCATCGGCAAGAGATCCTGATCGCCCGGACGGCATTGAGCCATGAAATTCTCCAACTGGGTCTTCTGCGGAATACGGGCACGGTAAAAGTGGTATGAACCCACCTTGAGTCCATATCTATGCGCCAGATCAATATTCTGCTTATATTTACTATCAACATTGGTTCCACCTTCGGTAGCCTTCAGATAGACATACGCCATCTTGGAGTTATCGCCCACCGTTTCCCAGAACACATTGCCCTGATAGTGGCTGAGGTCTATGCCATGCACATGACTGCAGGTATCCTCGCATTGCACCTGCGCACTTGCGCATAATGCTATAATTGATGATATTATTGTTATACAAAATCGTTTCATAGATGCAAAGGTACGAAAATCGCTTGAAATTCGTCACAGAGTATGCTTATTTTTTATATATTTTATATTATTCTTCGATTTCTGAGAGCGAGCGATAGAAGTTATTGCAGAAATTGCTGATCGTTTCTATGGGCGCATATTCCAGATACCGCATACTGCGGCGCAGGTTCTTGCGCATCGTGCCACCGGTGGTGCGAACAAATCCAGCCTGAGTCTGCTCGAATAAAATTTCCTGCTGATCGAGACTGTTATAATAAAGCGAACGGAGAGTCAGCTTGTAGGCACCACGTTCTACACGGCGCACGAAAGGTATCTCATCCTGTTCAAATTCGAAGAAAAGGATAAGTACACTGCCCTGCAACTGCGCCATACGCTGGATGCGGAGCTTGCGCAGCCATTTTTCCAGTTTTACGAAATCTACCTTGTCGCCCTTGGTGCGCAGGTAGTTTCCCATCTCGATGATGCCGCCAAGATTAACGCCATTGGCTAATATTCCATTGATATTGGATACGATGATGCGAAGTAAATGAATGGTCTCAATAGAGGTGTCGATGGCATGACGCTCGTTTTCCTGTATGCTGGCTAAACGTCGGTTCAGGAAACCATTGTTCATGCGTACTTCACCCGCAGGCACATCGCTGAGGTTCTTCATCATCTGGGCTATCTTCTTCTGTTTGAAGGTAGTCATCGGTTCCATCTCCTCCTTTGTATGGAAGTGATCGGAACGCAGCTTGACAAAAAGGTTTCTCTGCAAAAAATCCATCGTGCATTCATTTTAAAGTTAAACAATTGATAATAAGCTACTTCCTTCCTAGCTATATCGCTTCGGGTAACGAAATAGTATCGAAAACAGTGCAGCTAAACCGATAGCCAGAGGATAATAGAGGTATGGAAGGATATCCATCGGACTCAGATTGGCAAGACCTGCTGCCAGAAGCATCTGTACTCCGTATGGTATCAAGCCCTGAACCGTACAGGAGAAAGTATCGAGGATACTGGCTGCCTTGCGGTTGTCAACTCCAAACTTATCACCGATTTTCTTGGCTATATTGCCTACGGTAAGGATGGCAACCGTATTGTTGGCAGTACATACATTGACCATGGAAACCAGTGCAGCAATGGAGAGTTCGGCTCCTCGCTTGTTACTGACGTGTGCCGTAATCTTGTCGATGATATAATTGATACCGCCATTCTCACGGATGATTTCGAGCATGCCACCCGCCATCATTGCGATGATGACCAGTTCGCCCATACCGATGATTCCGTTACCCATGGCTGAGAACCAGCCAAAGAGATCGTAACCTCCAGTAGCACCCAGAAGCTGACAGCTTATACCTATCACACCACAGAGCAATGTTCCCATCGTAAGAACCGCCATCACATTCATACCCGCCACAGCTGTGACAAGTACTACCAGATAAGGGAGCACCTTGACATATTCAACCTCCGGAATATCAGTAGGTGCCTGCAGACCGATACCCATCACGGCATAGATGACCAGTACAATAACAGCGGCAGGTACTACGATAAGGGAGTTGACACGGAACTTATCGCTCATCTTGCAATTCTGAGTCTGGGTAGCTACTACCGTGGTATCAGAGATAAAGGAGAGATTATCTCCAAAATAAGCTCCACCAACGATGATAGCTGTCATCATACCTGTATTAACGTCCATGGAGTGGGCGAGTCCCGCAGCTATCGGAACAAGTGCCACAACAGTACCTACACTTGTTCCGATGGATACGGAGATAAAGCAGGCTGCCAGAAACAGTCCCGGCAGAATCATACTGGCGGGAAGAATGCTGAGTGCAAGATTGACCGTTGCATCGACAGCTCCCATCGCCTTAGCCGAAGCTGCGAAGGAACCTGCCAATACATATATCCACAGCATGAGCATCAGATTGTTGGCGCCGGCACCCTTGCTATAGGTATCTACACGACTCTTGATGGGCATACCACCAGAAATCGTAATGGCATAGATACTGGAGATCATAAATGCCACGGTGAGCGACAAATTGGTATCCTTATGACTGGCATCTACCGAATAGACGGTGAATGTCACGATGAGGACAATCAACAAAAACAATGGCGACAACGCCAACAATCCTTTCTTATTACTCATGTTTCTTTTTAAGTTATTACAATGTTACTCCATTCTTGAAAATGGAAATCTCACGATAGCCGTTGTACTCGTTGCGAGCTTAGATCTGCGTTCTGCGGTAGAAATCGATATTCTCCTTCATCAGCAGCTCAATAGGCATGTAATTCACCGGATTCACCTTCTTCTTGAGAACGATGGCACGGAAGAGGGTATCCACGCAATAGTAGCCCTGCATATAGGCATGCTGTGCGATGAGGAACGATATACTGCCTTCGCGCAGACATTTCGCATTCTTGCCCACCATATCATAACCCATGATCTGTACATCACGGCGATTGGACTTCAGCAGATAATCTCCCACGAGATGTGCCTTCGATGTCATTGTTATACAATGATGGGTAGCAGGATGCTCATCAAAGTACTGAGCCATCATCTTCTGGTACTCGTTGCGGGTTCCATTGAGCGGAAGATCAAGCACATTGATGACAATCTGAGGGAAATGATCGTGCATATAATGACGGAATCCCACCTCACGGTTATCCTGCTGCTTGCTGACTACATGGCCATCCTTGGTCTGTCTCATCAGCATCACCTCTTTCTCATTGCCCGCAAGCATCATCAGCATCTTGGCTGCAAAGTAGCCAGAGCAGAACGAATCCTGTCCATAGAAGGAGAGAGGGCGCAAGTCTGGCATATAAGAATCGAGCAGGATAAATGGAATACCCTTCTGATGCAACTGGTCTGTAAAACCACGTGTCATTTCCAGAGATGATGGTACTATGATAACTCCCTCCGGTTTGGCATCAACAATCTCTTGTGAAACAGCCTTGAAAGAATCCTCATTGGAACGTTCGTAGAATCGAATCTCCAAATCGATATGGAAATCCCGGCGCTGGTCTTCGCACTTCCTTGCACCTTCTTCTATCTCTTCCCAATAGGCTTCCGACTCATGCTTCGGTATCAGAAGACAAAAAGTATAAGCCTTGTTGTATGCCAATGCACTAGCATACATATTAGGTTGATAATTCATTTCCTTGAGCGCTTGTTCCACCTTCTCACGAGCCGGCTTCGACACGTTCGGGCGGTCGTGGAGCACACGGTCCACTGTTCCTACAGATACGCCTGCTCTTTCGGCGATATCCTTGATTCTGATTCTTTCGGCCATTGTTTTTAAGTTTATGGTTTTGAGCACATCGCACGTACATTATTATATAATAACTGTGCGCACAAACTGTGCTTTTTACTATGTTTTGTTGAACTGCTGGTTTGTGTGCGGTCACACCGCCAGCATTCGGGCGCAAATATACAACATTTTTTTGAATTGTGCGAATGCACAGCTCTTTTTTTGCACAAAAAACGAAAAAAAAGGAGAAAAAAAGGGAAAAAGTGAGAAAAATACGAAAAAATAGGGCGATAAATGAAAAAAACTGCGATTAAATTTTGGTATTCGAGAAATTATAGCTATTTTTGCCAACGGTTACGGACAACTACATTAAAATTGTCTATTAGTAAACAAACAATAAAAACAAAGAAATTAAAACTATCAAACAATGGCAAAGATTGTAACATTAGGCGAGATTATGCTTCGTTTGTCACCAGAAGGCAACGATCGTTTCATCCAGAGTGAGTCACTTCGCATCATCCCTGGTGGTGGTGAGGCTAACGTTGCTGTTAGCCTTGCTAACTATGGTCACGATGCATATTTCGTATCAAAGTTGCCAAAGCACGAGATTGGCCAGATTGCAGTAAATGGTCTTCGTCGTTATGGCGTCAATACTGAGTTTATCGCCCGCGGTGGTGATAGAGTAGGTCTCTACTATGCAGAGACAGGTGCTTCTATGCGCCCATCTAAGGTTATCTACGACCGTGCTCACAGCGCTATCGCAGAGGCTGATCCTTCTGATTTCGACTTCGATAAGATCATGGAGGGTGCTCAGTGGTTCCACTGGAGTGGAATTACTCCTGCTATCAGCGACAAGGCTGCAGAATTGACCAAGTTGGCTTGTGAGGCAGCTAAGCGTCATGGCGTAACAGTATCTGTTGACCTCAACTTCCGCAAGAAGCTCTGGACATCAGAGAAGGCTATCTCTGTGATGCGCCCATTGATGCAGTATGTAGATGTTTGCATCGGTAACGAGGAAGATGCTCAGCTTTGCCTGGGCTTCAAGCCAGATGCAGACGTAGAAAGCGGCAAGACTGATGCTGAGGGTTACTATGGCATCTTCAAGGGTATGATGGAGGAGTTCGGCTTCAAGTATGTCGTTTCTACGCTCCGTGAGTCTCTTTCTGCTACTCATAATGGCTGGAAGGCTCTTATCTATGATGGTAAGGAGTTCTATCAGAGCAAACACTACGACATCAACCCTATCATCGACCGCGTGGGTGGTGGTGACTCTTTCTCTGGTGGTTTGATCCACGGTCTCCTGACTAAGGAGACTCAGGGCGAGGCTCTTGAGTTCGCTGTTGCTGCTTCTGCTTTGAAGCATACGATTCCTGGTGACTTCAACTTGGTTTCTGTTGACGAGGTTGAGAGCCTTGCTGGCGGTAATGCTAATGGTCGTGTACAGCGATAACACTTAACATTAAACATTAAAACAAGAAGATGGCAAAGTTTAGCAAAATGCAGGTCATGGCAGCTATGAAAGAGACTGGTATGGTTCCTGTATTCTTCAATAAAGATATCGAAATCTGCAAGAATGTGATCAAGGCATGCTACGAGGGTGGCGTTCGCGTATTTGAATTCACCAACCGTGGCGATTTCGCTCACGAGATTTTCGGAGAGTTGGTAAAATGGGCTGATAAGGAGTGCCCTGAGATGATCTTGGGTGCTGGTACAGTGGTTGATGCTGGTACAGCTTCCTTGTATCTCCAGTTGGGTGCAAACTTCATCGTTGGTCCTAACTTCAACCCTGACATTGCTCCAATATGTAACCGTCGTTTGGTGCCTTATTCACCAGGTTGTGGTTCTGTAACAGAGATCAACAATGCTCAGGCAGCAGGTTGCGATGTAACCAAGGTATTCCCTGCAGGTAATGTAGGTGGTCCTTCATTCGTTAAGAATGTAATGGCACCATTGCGTTGGAGCAACATCATGGTAACAGGTGCAGTAGAGCCAACAGAGGAGAACCTTACTCCTTGGATCAAGGCGGGTGTTTTCTGTGTAGGTATGGGTTCTAAGCTCTTCCCTAAGGAGACTGTTGCTGCTGCAGATTGGGCTGCCATCACAGCCAAGTGCCAGGAAGCTTTGGGCTACATTGCTAAGGCACGTGCATAACCAGGATGCATAAAAAATTTCATCATATTTATGACATCGCCATCATCTGTATGATGGTGGCGATGTTTGTTTTTTCAGCTTGTTCGCCATCGCATAAGGGCGAAGTAGATGAGCTGAATTATCTTTCTTATGCGCTTCACTATCGTAACCTTGATTCCACTAAAGTATTGGCAGAGAAGGCTTTGGCTCTTTCCGAAGACTATCCTGCCGGATACGCAGAAGCTTGCAACAACCTGGCTTTTGTGGCTATTGCCAAGATGGATTACCATACTGCCAAGCGATGGCTTGACAAGGTAAACGAACACAGTGACAATCAGATAGAACTCCTTATTGCCGACGTTCAGAATATGCGACTCTGTCAGCGTGAGGCCCGCAACAAGGATTTCTACAGCTTTAGAGAAAAAGCCATCCGTAAACTGCGAAGAATCGGTGAGGAAATAGATAACCTTCCTCTTCGGGAGCGTCAGCGCGCCATTTATGCGAAGAGTGAGTTTGATATCGTTGCTGCCACCTATTTTTATTATGTACAGCTAGACAAGCCGATGCTCAATGCGCTGGCAGATCTTGACCCGGATGAACTGGAACAGGATACGGCACAGTATCTCAACTATCTTTATAATATGGGATCTGGTGGCGCCATCACTCATGGCACCCCACAGGAAATCTGTCAGGCGGAATTTGATATGCTCATTCGCCTCTACTTTTTGGCAAGTGGCAGCAATCCTTATCCATACTGGCAGGCAAACGCACTGCAATCTATCAGCGAACATATTCAGGATCCGGAACAGCGCGATTTCCTGGTAAAAAACAATCTACCGGCTTTCCAGTATCTCAATGTAGAACAGATGCCTTTGGAACTTCTGGCAGGAAACTTTGCGCAACGCGCACTCAATATCTTTTCTGAATACGGAGACGTTTACCAGACGGCAGGAGCATACCGCACACTGGCAGAATGCTACTGGCAGATCAAGGATTATAAATCGGCAGGCGATTGCCTGAATAGGGCACTCAACCAGAACAGAGCCATCCAGCAGGCGCCCGACCTGGTGGCATCTATCCGGGAAAGACTCAGCCTGGTTTATTCCGCCATCGATGATAAGCCGGAAAGCGATTACAACCGCAATATTTACCTCGACTTGCAGGAGCAGAGTCGACAGGATAGGCAGCTGGAAGCGCGTGCCACTCAGTTGGACAACAATGCCGTCCAGCTGAACACGATGATTGCTGCGGTAATCTTTATGATAGTCTTGGTTGTGGTCTTGCTCTATGTATTCGACAGAATGAAGCGCCGTAATACCAAGGAAAGTTCTGTAGAATCCCTACTGATACCTTTACATGAATGGGAAGAACAGAACATGCTGCATATCAATTCGTTATCAGAAAAGCATGAAGAATTGGAAGAAGCCAAGAATATGGTTCAGCTTCATATATCAGACAACAGACGCCGCAACCTGGAACAGCGTGCCAAGCTTTCTCTGGTCAATAGCATCACCCCATTTATCGACCGTATGATTCATGAGGTAGATAGGCTGATGAAGGGAGATGATCCAGAAGAAGTAAGACAGGAGCGATATACTTATATCTCAGAGTTGACTGATAAAATCAATCAATATAATTCCATTCTCACCGATTGGATACAGATGCGCCAGGGAGCCATCAATCTCCGCATTGAGAGTTTCCCGCTCCAGCCGCTTTTCGAAATTGTTGCCAAGGGAAAAATGAGTTTTCAGATGCGTGGGGTCAAACTGACCGTACAGCCTACAGATGCCATGGTAAAGGCAGACCGTACGCTGACACTATTCATGATCAACACCATCGCTGACAACGCCAGGAAGTTTACACCTACAGGAGGTGAGGTCGTGGTTAGTGCCAAGAGCCATCAGGCATTTGTAGAAATATCTGTAGAAGATACGGGAAAGGGTATGGATGAAGAAACACTGGAACATATCTTCGACCGCACCTATACCGGCGGACATGGATTCGGTTTGCTCAACTGTAAGGGCATCATCGATAAGTACAAGAAAATCAGTTCGCTCTTCTCTCCTTGTAATATTCAGGCAGAGAGTGAGCCGGGAAAGGGTAGTAAGTTCACTTTCCGACTGCCTTGCGGTATTCGGAAAATGCAAATGATACTGATGCTTGCCTTGATGCTGATAGGTTGTAATATACCATCTGTTGTACTGGGAAGCACTCGGGAAAATGTCTCTATGCACAGAACTGACAAGCATAGAACTTACAGGCACTGGGGCAATAAGCAGACATCGCGATTGCTGCAAAAAGCAGCATCCTATGCCGACAGTGCCTATTTCAGTAATATCAATGGTACCTACGAGCAGACCCTGGCTATGGCAGATTCGTCTCGCAGCTATCTCAACCGATACTATCTGACATTGAATCCTGATGGGAAATATCTGATGGTGGCACATCCCATGAAAGGAACCGCTGCCGAAATCCATTGGCTGCACGACAGTTTGCCAACCAACTACGAGGTCATACTCGATATCCGCAATGAGAGTGCCGTGGCAGCGCTGGCGCTCCACAAATGGGAACTATACGATAGTAACAACAAGGTATATACACAGCTCTTCCGTGAACGGAGTGCGGATAATTCACTCGATAACTACGTAAGAACCATGCAGACTTCAGAAAACTCGAAGGCGGTAGCCATCGTCTTGCTGATAATCCTGCTGTTACAATTGCCACTGGCATATTATCTACTATACTATCGCCACATCCTCCGTTATCGCTATGCCGTAGAAAAGATCAATGGTATTAACAAGGTGTTGCTCAGTGGTGATTCCAACACGGATAAGCTGAAACAGATTACCGGAATCTGGACTCCATCCGGCAGCAATAATATACGTAACGCTCAGCTTTTCCCTCAGCTCAATGAGGTGGTGGAACGTATCTCGCAGGCACTGAAGCAAAGCATTGATATGCAGCAGAACGAGGCTACGAATATAGAAATGGCAGAAGATGAGCTGCATCGTGCCGAGTATGAAAACGGAAAGTTGCACATTGCCAATTCCGTACTCGACAACTGTCTCTCTACGCTCAAGCACGAAACGATGTATTACCCTTCGCGAATCAGACAGCTTATCGACAGTACACCGGAGGATGTTACTTCCCTGCAGGAGTTGGTGGATTACTACAAGGCAATATACACGATGCTCAGCGCACAGGCTATGGAGCAGGTGGAAGGAACCGTGAAATGCGACGCAGACTTGCTGGCATATCTCAGGAAGCTTATTACTGGCGGAGTGAAGAACTTCACTTATCAGGAAGCCACCTCATCATCCGCCTATGTCACCTGCCAGTATATCCTTCACGATATTCCATTTGACGCAACCCGGCATCCACATCTCTTCACACCGCTCACCAGCGATATGAAGTATCTGGTGGCCCGCCAGATTGTGAGAGAAATAGGGGAGGCAACCAACCTGCGTGGCTGTGGCATTCTTGCCAAGCCGTCATCTGATGGCAAACTCATGATAGAAATCGTTTTACCTGAAAAAATAATAAAGACAAAGATATGAATAAATTTAAGGTTATTATAGTAGAAGATGTGCCTCTGGAATTGAAAGGCACAGAAGGAATCTTCAAGAACGACATACCCGAAGCTGAAATCATCGGCACTGCGGATAGTGAAATCGCTTATTGGAAACTCATCAAACAGCAAAAGCCAGACCTTGTTCTGCTTGATCTTGGCCTGGGTGGCTCCACCACTGTTGGAGTAGAAATTTGCCGTAGTACAAAGGAACAGTATCCTGATGTGAAGGTCCTGATCTTTACCGGTGAGATTCTCAACGAGAAGTTATGGGTAGATGTGCTCGATGCAGGATGTGAAGGCATCATCCTCAAGAGCGGAGAATTGCTGACCCGTGGTGATGTGGCATCCTGCATGAGTGGAAAGAAACTGGTTTTCAACCAGCCGATTCTCCAGAAGATCGTTGATCGATTCAAGCAGAGCGTAGGAAGCCAGCTGATGCATCAGGAGGCGATGATCAATTACGAGATTGATGAGTACGACGAACGATTCCTCCGCCATCTCGCCCTGGGTTATACCAAGGAGCAGATCACGAACCTGCGAGGTATGCCATTCGGAGTGAAGAGTCTGGAAAAACGGCAGAATGAACTCGTACAGAAGCTCTTCCCTGATGGAAATAATGGCATGAGCGTGAATGCCACCCGACTCGTGGTACGTGCCTGCGAGTTGCGCATCATCGATATTGATAATTTGCAGGCTGATGAAGAATAGTCATACATTCAGCAGGATATGCGGTTATGCCATGTTCCTGCTGATACTGGCACAGATCGTACTGGTGCTGGCTTCCTGGCTCATCACTGCCGCTATGCCCGATGTCTTTCCCCGGTCATTGCTCAGCCCGGAAGGTATCCGATGGTTCTTCGGCACTTTCACAGCCAACCTGCAGTCACCTTGGCTGGTGTGGCTATTGCTGATCAGCATTGCCTGGGGTACGCTACGGGCTAGTGGCTTGTTAAAATACGATCATAAGGTTTACCGACAGCGCAATGCCTTGCGGTTGGTTTGCCTAGAATTCGTTCTGTTTATCGGTGTGATGCTGTTGCTCACGCTCATCCCTCATGCCATCCTGCTCAATGTAATGGGAGGATATGCCTCCAGCAGTTTTTCCAGAAGCATCTTGCCCTATATCTGTTTTATGGTCATTGTCATGGCACAGTCTTTCGGCATAGTCAGCCAAAGACTGAACAGTATTGAGGCAATGGGAGAGGCAATGGCGGATGGAGTTCGCCTGTCTGCTCCTCTCTTTATCATCTATATATTTGTCATTCAATTATATAGTTCTGTAGATTATCTTTTTTGATGATCTTTGATAGTACATCAATTCACCATACTAAAAAAGCAAAGGGGCATCCCAATCACTTGGAATGTCCCTTCTTTTGGTATATATTTGGTTTGATAAATTGGTCTTAACTATCTTCTGCCACCGAATGAACCGCCGCCATTATTGCTCTTGCTACGGGAAGAACCACCTCCAAAGGAACTGCGGGCACCATTGCTGCCTCCGCCAAAGGAACGGCTTCCACGATTGAATGAACGGCTGTTATTCAACGAATTGCCGCCACGGTGACCACCGAAAGAACCATTGCTTGGAGTGCTGGAACGTGGAGTGAAACCATTATTAAACGAACGGCTGTTGTTGGTAGAACCACTGCCGAATCCGCTTCGGTTATTGCCTCCGAAAGAACCACCGCCACGGACACCACTTCCAAAGGTAGCATTATTTTGGCGACTGTTGCCGAAAGAATGATCACGTGTAACCGTAGTTCTTGTACTGCTCTGACGATTGAGGTTACCGAACGTCTTGCCACGACCATAATCGCCACGATTGAATCCATCGCGCATACCGAATCTTGGTTCCTGACCACGAACACCGATAGGGCGCGGACCGCCGAATTCACGTCCGTGATACCAGCTTCTTCCACCATTCATTCTCCAGCTGTGTCCACCACGATATACAGCATAGAAATGAGGTCTTCCGAAGAAGAAGTAATCTCTGCGTGGGTAGCGTGCATAGATGCCGAAGTGGAAGTAACCACCATCCCAGTAAAGAGGACGGTAGAAATAGCTTGCGGCACAGAATGAACGATACTGCCAATCCAGAAGGATGTAGCTCAAGTCGAGATTACGCTGGCGCCAATAGATGCCGTAGAGATCGTCGTAAGTATCCACGCCCATCAGATAGTCGAGGTTGATTTCATAAGCTGCCTCATACTGATCATCTGTCAGATTCAGCTCGTAAGCCATCTTGTCTGTCAGGAACAGCGCCTGCTGGCGAGCCTGTTCATAACTCATTGCTGATGCAGAAGTGAATGTCATCATGAACATTGCTACTAGTGCTATGATAAACTTCTTCATAATCTTATCTTATTTTATATGTTAAACTTCCATTTTCCAGGAAACCATCAGATTCCAGAATCAACGTCAATTCCGTCATCTTTCTGATTTCTGCTGCAAAGATAAGGCGATTTCTGGAGGTATAGTAAGGATTTTCCCTAAACCGATAGAGGAATTTCCCTAAACGATGCTTTTCATAACCACTATTTATCATAACGTCCCTTAAAAGTAAAATAATAGGGGCTCTCTTCATACTTAGAAAGAGAGCCCAACTTATAGCTTATTTCAATACAAACACCTTGGTTTCGTGAGCTTTCACGGTACCTTTCCATCTGTTTGCCTTCTTGGCAATGTCGCGATGCTGCCATACATCTCTTACCAGATACTTGCCGTTTAAGCCCAACTGCTTGAAATCTGCCTGAATAGACTTATCTTTATCACCACAGTTAAGAATGGCAACGGCATGAGAACCATTTGCCAAAGGACGAACATAAATCTGATGATCAGCCTGATTTACCTTGCGCTCAGCAGCCTTGCCCAACGGATCCTGATCAATGGCGATGATTTCCTTGTTCAGGAGAATGCGCTTATCCTCAGCAGAAAGCTTTCTCAGGTCGTTGCTCAATGCCAGTACTGATGACATCATGCACCACATACTCATCTGGGTCTGATACTCAGTATAGCTGCAGCCAACTCCACCCAGATCACTGGATGGTCCGCCCTTGCCATTCAGTCCCACAACCAGCATATCCATATCCGGCCACTGTCCGTGGCGAACATCCTTGGCGAGCGGTGCTGTAATATTCACGATATCGAGAATACCCATACCGCCTTGCTTCACGATATCTTTCCACATATCTCTTACATCATAGCTGGTTCTCCAGAGCGAACCGCCTACCTGCTCGCACCATTCTTCGCAGTTGCGCTGTCCCCATTCACAGATACCGAGAACGATGTTTCTACCCGATTTGCTCAAAGCCTGAGCCATCGCATGATAGCGTTTACGGGCTGTGGCACTGTCCTCCGGAGCATTGCAGTAGTCATATTTCAGATAGTCGATACCCCATGAAGCAAAGGTGCGGGCATCCTGCTCCTCGAAACCATAACTGGCTGTCCATCCACCGCAGGTAAGCTGGGCGGCATCAGAATAGATACCCAATTTCAATCCCTTGGAGTGAACATAGTCGGCAAGCGCCTTGATACCATTCGGGAACTTCTTTGGGTCTGGAATGATGTTATTATGGCGGTCACGCCCTCCCTGCCACAAGTCATCTATAAAGATGTATTCGTAACCGGCATCGCGGAAACCGTGTTCTACCATAGCATCGGCAGTTTCCTTGATCAGCTGTTCACTGATGTCACCTTTAAAGAGGTTCCATGTCATCCATCCCATAGGAGGAGTTTTTGCTAATTGGTTGCGCTCCAGCAGCGTTTCGCTTTTCTGGGCAAAAGAAGATGTTGCCAATAAGGCAGCAAAAGCAATAGATAAGATTTTCTTCATATTGAATTTTAATTATATGGTTTATTCCAATATGCAAAGGTACATCTTTTTTCTAAAAAAACGTTAGTTCTTAAACATATTTAATACTTTGTTCCCCTTACATTCGCCATTATTTCATACCTTTGCAAAAAAATAACAAAAAGAAGAAGATATGAAAAAGAAAGATAGTATGACAGGATGGCTCATGAAATGCAGTAGCAGCTGTTTGACATTCATGGGATGCAGTCTGATGATTACGGGATTCTGCCTGCTGTTGACAGGATGTACGGAAAAAGCCAAGAAGGTGGAAAAGAAGAATATCAAGGTAGAAACAATCTCTGTAGGAAATACAAACCTGGGGGGAACGAAAGACTATGTGGGTACCATCGAGGAAAAGATGGGATCAACACTCAGTTTCGAAATCGCCGGAAATATCACTTCCATCCGTGTAGATGAGGGCGACAGAGTCAGCAAGGCCCAGTTGCTCGCCACCATCAACCCTACTACCGTGAAGGAGGCTCACCGGGCTACCCTCACCACCCTGAAGCAGGCAGAAGATGCCTACAGGAGATTCCTGCCCCTCCATCAGTCGGGAACCATCTCGGATATGAAATGGGTGGAGATAGAAAGTAAACTGGAACAGGCGAAGGCAGCCGAAAGCATCGCCCGTCAGCAACTCTCCCACTCCACACTCACAGCTCCGTTTTCTGGCGTCATCGCTGCCAAGAATGTGGATATGGGAACCTATGTGCTTCCTGGTCAGCCCGTGCTGAAACTCGCCAATGTGGCTCAGGTCAATGCCAAGGTTTCCGTACCCGAAGCAGAAATCTCGCATCTCCACGTAGGCGATAAGGTGAAGCTGACGGTTGCTGCTCTTTCAGGAGCCGTCTTCTATGGAACCATCTCAGAAAAAGGCATCGATGCCAATCCTATCTCGCATACCTACGACATCAAGGTGGGTATCACCAATCCGCAGGGTCGTCTGCTCCCGGGTATGGTCTGCAATGCCCAGATTCAGGGCAGCGCAGCAGCACCGGCTCATATCATCGTTCCGCCGCAAAGCGTTGAACTGGATGTAGATAACTCCCGATTCGTTTGGACCGTAGTAAACGGCAAGGCGCACCAGCAACCTGTAACCATAGGCGATTTCGAGGGAGATGGCATCATCATTCTCTCGGGACTTCATACTGGCGACCAGGTCATCATCAATGGTCAGCAGAAGGTATCAGAAGGTATGAAGGTGGATACCGGAAAGAGTAACAACCGATAAATTGTGGAGGGAAAAGATATGAATCAAGACACAAATCAAGAGATAAACAAGCCGAGGATTCCGCAGAAGGACACCGCCCTTCACGACCATATCAAGGCTCGCATTACGAGAAAACCCAACCGCATCATCAAGCGTTCGTTCATCGAATCGGCGATGTGCAACCATAATATCGTGATGCTCCTCATGGGTATGCTCGTTTTCGTGGGCATTCTGGGCATCTGCATCATGCCTAAGCAGGAAATGCCGCAATTCACCATCCGTCAGGGTGCCTGCGTTGCCGTATATCCCGGTGCCACATCCGATGAGGTGGAAGAACGGGTGGCAAAACCGCTGGAGAATTTCATCTTCGGATACAAGGAAGTAAACAAGAAGAAGACCTACACCCAGAGCAAGGACGGCATGCTGATCGTATTCCTGGAACTCAACGATGATGTAGAAGACAGGGATGCCTTCTGGAGCAAGTTCAAGCACGGACTGCAGGCCTTCAAGGCATCACTCCCATCAGGCGTTCTCGCCCTGCAGGCAGTGGACGACATCGCCGATACCTCTGCCCTGCTCATCACGATGGAAAGCAAGCAGAAAACCTATCGGGAACTGAACACCTACATCGACCGGTTGAAGGACCGCCTGCGCCGCATCGATGCCATCTCCAACCTCCGCACCTACGGACTGGAGAACGAGCAGATCAGTATCTATCTGGACCAGAACAAGTTGGCAAAATACGGCATCGGTTCCTACAAGGTACTCAACCAGCTCGCCCTACAGGGCTTCACCACCATGAGTGGAAACCTGGAGCTGGGCAACCTCAACCTGCCCATCCACATCACCGACTCCTACAACAACGAGCGCGATGTGGCAGAGCAAATTGTCTATTCCGACCCCAAGGGCAACATCGTGCGCCTGAAGGATATTGCCCACATCAGGAGAGAATATCCCAAATTGAGCAAATACATCAAGAGCAACGGCAACAAATGCGTGCTCCTCTCCATCGAGATGCGACCGGGCAATGATATCGTGAAGATGGGAAAAGACGTTCACCAGGCGATGGATGAGTTTGAGCAGACCCTGCCCGATGATGTGCATATCAATACCATCACCGACCAGAGCAAGGTGGTGAGCGAATCAGTGCTCAACTTCCTTCGCGAACTGCTCATCTCGGTCATCTCCGTCATCATCGTGGTCATCCTGCTTATGCCACGCCGCGTGGCAGAGGTATCCGCCCTCAGCATCCCGATCACCATCTTCTCTTCGGTGGGCATCTTCTATCTTTTCGGTATGGAACTGAACACCGTCACCCTGGCAGCCCTCATCGTAACCCTGGGTATGGTGGTGGATGATTCCGTTGTCATTATCGACAACTATATGGAGAAGCTGGGCCACGGCATGTCGCGCTGGCACGCAGCCATCGCTGCCCCACGTGAGTTTTTCATGTCGGTACTCTCCGCCACGCTCAGCATCTCGCTCACCTTCTTCCCGTTCCTCTTCACCATGCATGGTGACATGGGCGATTTCGTCAAGTCGTTCCCTTGGGCAATGTTCATCATCCTGAGCATCTCGCTCACGGTTTCGCTGCTGCTTACACCTTATTTACAATATAGGGTGATTCATCAGGGCATCAGCAGTCAGCCTACCCCCAACGCCCGGAAAAAGCCGCTCGATTATCTGCAGATGGGTTACACCTGGCTGTTGAAGCACTGTTTCGCCAGTCCTCGCATCACCCTCATCGTGGGCGTGGTACTGGTAAGCATCGGTGCCGTCATCTTCGTGAATCTTCCGCAGCGAATGATGCCTATTGCCGAGAGAAACCAGTTTGCCGTGGAGTTCTATCTTCCTAACGGAACCACAGCCGATAGAACTGCACAGGTGGCAGATTCGATGGCTCACATCCTGCAGCGCGACTCGCAGGTAATGGCGGTAACCACGTTTATCGGACAAGGTTCGCCCCGTTTCCATACCACCTACGCTCCGCAGATTGGAGGACCCAACTTTGCCCAGTTCATCGTGAATACAGTAGATAACGGTGCCACTGAAGAGGTACTCGACCGATATGCCGACCGCTACTCCAACTACTTCCCGGATTGCTACATCCGCTTCAAGCAGATGGATTACAACAATGCCAGCTACCCTATCGAAGTAAGAGTGAGCGGCGACAGCATCAGCGATCTGAAGGCTGCCGCCAGGAAGATAGCTACCTGCATGCATCAGATAGAAGGTATCAATCTGATCCGCACCAATTTCGAGGAGCCGTTGCCGGGCATCCGGGTTACGCCGGATGCTACCGAGGCCAACCGTCTGGGTGTGAACAAGACACTGCTCTCTGCCGATCTCGCCATTCATTTTGGCGATGGCATTCCGATGTCCACCCTCTGGGAAGGCGATTATCCGGTGAAGATGGTACTGAAGTCGGAGAACGACAGCGACCTTGCCAACGAATACATCCCTGTGATGGGCGGAACATCGAGTGTGCCGCTCCGTCAGCTGGCTAAGATTTCTCCCGACTGGCACGATGGCTGCATCGTCCGACGCAATGGCATACGCACCATTTCCATCGTCGGTGAACCGTTGAGAGGTTATAATGCCAACCAGTTGTCCAACAAGCTGAAAGAGGAAGTATCGAAACTCCCGCTCGGTACCGATCTGGATTGGGAGATTGGCGGTATGGCAGAAAAGGATGGTGAAACCATGCCACAGGTGATATCGGGAGTGCTGATAGCGGTATTGATCATCTTCTTCATTCTGCTCTTCCATTTCAAGCGCATCAGCCTGGCTCTGGTGAATCTCTCCTCCATGTCGCTCTGCATCTTCGGTGCTGCGATAGGACTTCTGATTACCGGCTTCGATGTCAGCATCACCTGCATTCTGGGTGTCGTGAGTCTGATGGGTATTCTGGTAAGAAACGGTATCATCATGCTCGACTATGCCGAGGAGCTTCGCCGCGACAAGGGTCTTTCGGTAAGAGATGCCGCCTTCCAGGCTGGTGAGCGCCGTATGCGTCCTATCTTCCTCACCTCAGCAGCCGCCTCGGTAGGCGTATTGCCGATGATGATAGAGAACAACACATTGTGGTCTCCGATGGGAGCCGTCATCTTCTTCGGAACCCTCATCTCGATGGTACTCATCGCCACCATCCTTCCTGTGCTTTATTGGATTGTATTCGATAAGCACGGAAAGTATAGCTTGAGGAAAAAGACATCCTGTGAATAAGCAGTAAGTATTTTTTTAGGTCACGCAGATTTCGCAGATTACGCAGATTTGGAGACCTACCGCTAGGCGTCCCGGCGGATTTGCAATCCGCCGTAGAAAAAGGTCCGACCTATTAAAACCGGGGGATTTGCAATCCCCCAACAAAAGGAAAAGCATACTCCTTTGCTGCGGATTGCAAATCCGCAGAGCCTAAATAGGTAAGGACATTTTTTGACGCCGGATTTCAAATCCGGCGGAACGCCTAGCGGGCTTGCGTTCTTTTATTTTATACCTCATCCCCAAACGATGCACGGATAAGTTTCTTTCTAACATACTGATAATCCTCTTTCAAAGGAAAGCCTTTCAGCCCATCCACGATTCTCACATAAATACCGTGGTTATACACTTCCTCACCTTTTCAGACTCCCGAAAGGTACTTTGGACCCAGCTGAATGCTGGCTGCGAAATCTGCGCAGTTAATCTCATTGTCATGCATGATCTGGCACAAAGTTTTGCCAAATAAATGCATGTCAATGTCAATTTTACTATGAAACATGATTAAAATAATTTAAAATATTAAAATAATATACTTGAAAATTCCCACTATGGGAATCAACATTTCTATCCTTTTTTGTAACTTTGCGATATGAAACCAGCGAGATACTGCCTATCCCCAACTCCTTTCACTAAATCATGTAAACGGAACAATCCGCTTTACCAACAATAGCAGATGATAAAATGAAGAAAAAAGTATCACAATTCGCAAACATGACCAGCAAGACTCCCATACAGGGAGACCTCGAAAGCCTGGTTTCATTCATGAAAACCGATAAGAAACTCATGTTCCTCACCCAGTCTTACCGTCAAACAGGCAAAAAAAACTTTAAGGCGGATGCACCCCTCTTTGCCCCAGCCTGCTACCTCGAAGGAGGCAAAGGCCAGAACAACATCCGGGAACTCACCCACCTATCTCTCGTAGATTTCGATGAGCTCTTCCCGCAGGTGCCTCCCGATATCACGGCTCTCAACGCCCTGAAACAGAAACTCTGCGACGATCCGCATACCCTGCTCTGCTACATCACGATGAGCGGCAATGGTATCCGAGTCATCTATCCCTATGAGGGAGATGACTACCCCGCTGCCTTCGCCAAGGGCAATGACTACTATCAGCAGCTCATTGGCAAAGAAGCCGACTTCCAGTGCAAGAACGTCAATCGGCTCAGCGGACTCGCCTACGATCCCGATGCATACTACAAATCCTGTGCCAAACCCTTCACCGCCGAGGAAATTTCAAAATTTCATACTGAGGCAACGAAGAAGAATCAGCAGCTGAAGAAACAGGACCGCATCAACACCTACTACGAGCAAATCATCAAACCGAAACTCGCAGCCGACAATATTATTTACGAGCCGCACAATCACAACAAATATGTGATGCGGGCGGGCTATATGCTCGCCAGAAAGCGCTATGCCCATGCCGATGTACTGAAGTGGGCTCTCCAGAAGTTTCCTGAGTATAATGATGTGGAACAGGTCATTAAGTCGTGCTACGACAACACCCCCGGTGCCAGCAGAAAGACATCAGGAGGTGGTGGTGGAGGCGGTGGAAACGGCGGCAGTGACAACCGCTTCGCATCGGTCGAGGAAATCAGAATTTTTCTCGAAGGTCATATCCGTCTCCGATACAATCTCATCACCCAGCGATACGAGTTTCTGGAAATCCCAGAAGGCGCCTCACCTTCCGCCGCTCCCGACAAACCGCCAAAATGGCAGATACTCCTCGACCGACACGTCAACTCGCTCTGGACCAAGATGTCGCTCACGGTGAAAGTAAACAAGTTGGATATGCGCAATATCATCGAGAGCGATTATACGCCCGTATTCAATCCCTTCGAGGATTATTTCGCCCATCTCCCGCCCTGGAAGGAGGGCGACAAGGACTACATCGCCGAACTCGCTGCCACCGTGAAGGTGAAGGATACCGACAGCTCCGTGCTGAGCTTCGAGGAATGCCTGAAAAAGTGGCTCGTGGCAATGATTGCAGGTTGGCTGGACGAAGAGGCGGTCAACAATGTCATCCTGGTCTATATCGGAAGACAGGGTGCCAACAAGACCACCTGGTTCAACCATCTCCTTCCGCCGGAGCTGAAGCAGTACTTCTACACGAAGACCAATGCCAAGCGAATGACGAAGGATGACCTCATCGCCCTCTCGCAGTACGCCCTCATCTGCTGCGAGGAGCTGGATACGATGTCTGCCTCGGAGATGAACCAGCTGAAGGCTGCGGTGACGATGCAGTATATCAACGAGCGAGCAGCCTATGCCCACTATGCCGAGCAGCGCAAGCATATCAACAGTTTCTGCGGCACGGGCAACAATCCTGAGTTTCTGAACGATCCTACGGGTACCCGCCGCTGGCTGCCTTTCGAGGTAGAGAGCATCGTCTCCCCTCGCCTGCATCCCTTCAATCATCCCGGCATCTATGCCCAGGCTTACGCCCTCTACAAGAGCGGCTACCGCTACTGGTTTACGGATGAAGAGATAGAGCGGCAGAACCGGCACAACAGCAAATTCGAGACGCCACGCCTCGAACAGGAACTGGTGGATCTCTACTTCCGGAAGCCTTCGGAGGGAGAGACAGGGGAGTTTGTGTCCGTAGCCCGGGCGATGCAGATTATCGGCTGCAACATCACTCAGAAGCTGAGCAGCCAGAAGATCAGCAAGGCATTCAGCGACCTGGGATTCAATAGGTTACGCACCAAGCACAGTCGTGGTTTCATCGCCATCATCCGTACGGCAGAAGAGATCAGAAACTATCAGATTTCCCAGGGAATCGATGCCAGCGGCAATCTTCCATTCTGATGACGGGTGACGGCGGTGACACCTGTTTTCTAAAACTTTCCTCACGCGGGCGGGCAGGAAAAATTTTCCAGAAAGGCCTCCCGCCCGCCTACGTGAGAGAGATTTCAGGAAAAGCCTGTCACCAGTGTCACCCTGTCACCCGGAAGTAAGTCACTTAGGCACCGTAAACAAGTCACTTACGACCCGTAAGTAAGTCACTCAGGCATCCTAAGCAAGTCACTCAAGTTTCGCATGTGGTTCAAGAACGGGCTGAAGGCCCAAAAGCTCTTAGCCCAGGGCATCGCCCTGGGTATAATGGCAGTCAACAAGGCGCCCTGTAAGGGCAAAAGCTTTGTAAATTGCTAGGTACTTGAAAGCTTTTGCCCTTACAGGGCGACAGGCTTGCGTCCACATATACCCAGGGCGATGCCCTGGGCTAGGAGCTTCTGCCCTTTCAGGGCGTATGGAGTTTATATGCAAAACTTGAGTCAAGAGTCAATCACTTTTAAATTTCAATCAATATGGAACAGAAATGTTTTTCCAAGCAAGAGTTAGCTCTTGAGTATTTCCCTGATGCCACTCCCGAAGTGGCAAGTGCCCATCTCAGAAGATGGATCAACCGCTGCAAGCCTCTCCACGATGCTCTGGTGAAGAGCGGCTACACCAAATGGTCGAAAGAATTCAGTCCGATACAGGTTGCCCATATCTTCGACTTTCTGGGCGAGCCATAGGAAGAAATTCATCCTTCCAGGCTTATCTTCAGAAAAAGACGTGAAAATCAGTGAGAAACCGTGAGTAAACGTGAGAAACCGTGAATGGCGGATTCTGAATGTTGTATCTTTGCATTGTGATTCAGAAAGAACCACGGGCAATGCGCAGCGCCGATTAACTTTAATAATTTAACCATTTAAACGTTATGATCAGAATTGTCTTATACCAGAACACGAACCAGAAGATTGCCGAAGCTTGCGGCAAATGGTTTCCACGAGTAGTATCCGATGAGACCATCGGACTCGAAGAGCTCGCCGCTCACATGGCTAGCCACAACACCCCTTACAGCAAGGGTGCTATCCTCGGTATGCTGACCGATGCAGCAGCCTGCACCAAGGAGTTGCTCCTTTTGGGCAAGAATGTGAAGTTTGCCGACATAGCCATTTTCTCCCTCGGACTGAAGGTGAAGGGCGGTGCACCTACCAAGGAGAACTACAACGTGGCGAAATACATCCTGGGATTGAAGTTGAAAGCCAGAGCCACTGGCGAGCTCAAGACCGAGAATCTTGACACCACGATCAAGCTCATCAATCTGGCAGCTCCTGCAACGGAGAATCCAGGGAATCCGGTGAATCCAGGGAATCCGGATGATACCGGCAAAGATAATCCATCAGGTGGTGGTAGCCAGACTACCAGAGGTGGTGGCAGCCAGACTGAAGGCGGCGGTGGCAACACCGATAACACCCAGCAGGGTGGCGGCGGAACCACGGATAGCGGAACGACAGATGGAGGCGGCGACGACAACGTAAGTCTGTAGCCGAGAATAGTAAAATCTGAAAGAAGGGAGCCGTATGGCGTCAGGGGCATTCCGAGAGCATCAAGAGGCAGGAATCATCTGCAACAATCATCAAAAGCTAGCTCTGAACGGGTGTCTGGGTGATAGGGCTTCCTTCTTAGGATATCTCCCTAGTTATGAACATTTCTGTTGAATCAAGTTTTAGTAAATCAAATTTTAGCAAATCAAATTTTAGTAAATCATCAGACCATGAGAAAAGAAACCATCAAGAAGATCATCAATCTTATCATCACAGTACTTACCGCCATAGCTTCTGCCGTCTGTGTGCAGAGCTGCAAGGGCCTGTAATGAATCCATCATCAGTAATCAGTATTCTGTAATCAGTATTCAGTATTCATTAACAAGAGTTGCCTATGAACAAGAACAGAAAGATCAATTTAATTGTCATCCACTGCAGTGCCACCCGAGTCACCCAGGACTTCACGGTAGGCGAATTGGAGGCGTGTCATTTAGCGCGTGGTTTCCGTGACATCGGTTATCACTATTACATCACGAAGGACGGAGTGATTTATCCGTGCCGTCCGGAGTCGGAGTCTGGAGCTCATGCCCGTCATTACAACGCCCACAGCATCGGCATCTGTTACGAGGGTGGTCTGGATGCCAATGGTCGTTCTGCCGACACCCGCACGCCAGCGCAGAAGGCAGCGATGAGAGAGCTTCTGAAGAGTCTCTGTACCGACTATCCAGATGCCGAGATCCTAGGCCACAGAGATCTCCCCGGTGTCCACAAGGAGTGTCCATGTTTCGATGTCAAGAAGTGGCTTTCCAACATCCATTTCCACATCTAGTCTCCTCCTCTCATCAAATATAAATTTCCGTACTCATCTCGTACATTCATTTTCTCCCCCAATCTTATGTTCCCGCATAAGGTTGGGGCTTTTTTTTATATCTTCCAAATATTCACCGCCACATGTGCCATCTTACTTTGGCGATTAACAATTTTACTCTCGTTCCATTCGTCATAACCAGCTATCATCTGTGCATCAATATAAGATGATAAGGCATAAACCTTTTTCTTTTCCTCAAAAGAGCCATTTTTCAAACCCATATTAAGTTTTTTCTCTAAAAGACAGGTATTACCTAAACGAAAGACCAGCTGAAGTTGTTTTTCTTCATCCATTTCCCAACTCTCATCTGCATTCTGCGGCAGAATATGCTCGATTGTTGCATCATCATCATTGAAGTTTACCGCCTGCGATGAACCATTATGCTTCTCAATAGTTGCAAGAATATATCTCACGATTTTTGCATTACGAGAGTTATATGGGAAAGCTTTATCAGAGAAAGAATTCTCAAAGACCTTGTCATCCACAATTATAGGCGACAGAAGCTGACTATTTATCCTCTTTTCTTTAGCTATAAACATGGCAAGAGAATTGAATGGTCCTTCCTGATCATTAGGATTGCGATCACAAATCACATTGTATCTGAAACAAATCTTGACAATGGTCTTGAAGAGTTTTTTGAATTCAACATCAGAAAGATTCAATTTTGCTGCCATCAAAACAGAAAAAGGCTGTTTGAGTCTGAAAATATTCAACAGTCCTACACATTGTTTTATTTCTGAATCATTCTGCCACAACTCATCATTAGAGTCTGTCAAAGCCATATATACATCGCTATAACGGTATAAGTCATCAACCAAAACGAAAACATCCTTGTCTGTAACAATCTCCTTTCGGATGGTCTTGAACAAAGCATTAGCACGTATAGACTTATGTCCGGCATTCCAATAGTATCGCAGGAACTCAGGCAGCTTTTCCGTACGGATATTATCTGTAAGCTTTGCCCATTTTTCTTCCAGCACATCGATTCTGCTTGAATGTGCCGATGTATTATCGACCAATGAAAAAAGATAGTTTTTCAGCAAATCAGAAGAAGACAACTGCACGCCTCTTGCATTCAATGTTTCAAATACACGAAAAGCATTCATCTCGTCATTGACAACTATTTGTGTAAAATACAAATGGTCAACTACTGTCTGAATATACTGTGCGTATTCCTTTCCAGAAGCATACTTACCGATAAGTTTCTGTTCAAAAAAATCAAAGCAACGCTTCATCAATTTTTCAGAATTCTTCAAGTTGCGGACACGCAAATCTCCAAGTTTGACAATATAATCTCTAAAATAGCCATCATTGTTACGGTTGAGCACAAGAACATTGTCATAGACCAGAGTTACAGAATCTTTCTTGCCAATATAATTATGTACCAAACTATCAATTCTTTGCAAATTATCCTCAACATCAATGCCACGCTCCACAAAGCCTTTGATACACTTAATAGCAGCAAGAATAAGTATGGTTACAGTGGTAAATCGTTGTTGACCATCAATAATCAAATAATTCTTGTCGTCATCAGTCTGCAAGACGAGATAACCCATATAGTGATCATCCTTTTCGTTAATCATAGTTTCCACATCCTGCCATAAATCGTCCCATTGTTCTGAAGTCCAGGAATAATCCCTTTGGAACTTTGGAACCATGAACTTCTTGTTGTTACCAATAATGGTACTAAAACTATTTGTACTTGTATTTTGTATACCGTTCATTGCTTTATACTTAACTTATTTACGTCATTTTTGCAAAATTACGCTTTTTCTTCGAAACGACCAAGAAAAAAGCAAGAATTCTGCAAGTTATCAGCGAAATACCCGAAATCTGCGAAATCCCCAGACCGGACAGGTCAAGATCTGCGTCATCTGCGAAATCTGCGTGGCCTTCATCCGACCGCATAGACAAAAAAATCTGTGGGAATCCGTGAAATCTGTGGGAGTCAATACGATGTGGGTTCTGCCCAAGACCGAATAGGTCTAATCCGTCTAACTTCCGTGCGTAATCCGAGTAAGATACCACTAAAGTAGAATAATCTTTTTATTCAATATTTTGGCCTGATTTGTTGCTCTTACAATTATTTGATGTTTTGCCAATGCTTCATGAATTAAATTTTGATCAAACCAAGCATTATAATTATCCAACATTGGAAAAGAAACTATTGCATACACAACTTGATTTTCTTCCAAAATTCCTTTGTTCCTGAAATATTCAACAGTTGCCTCTATTTGCCCAACCATCTTTTGAGGATAGTTATTCCTTTCATCACGAGCCTTTGCCTCATCTTTAGCATACTTTGTTTCTATAAACAACCGCCAGTCATCAGTATCTTCTGCTTCATCCTGAGGAAACAAGATACATTCACATTGCTGTGAAAAGCACCCCTTCTTTATTGGTAGAGCATTTTCGGGGAACTTATCACAGAATACAGATAGCATACTAGGATTCAGCAACCTTACAGCAGCTCTTTCCACATCATAATCAGTAAAAGAAATGCCACCATTGTTCTCATCCTTCCAGTCTGCTACATAGAGCACCTTACCCTGAAGAGAATCAAGATAATCCTTATGTTCTGGCAATACACCCAATAGTTTCTCTATCATGATTTTGCAATTTTAATATAAGGCAACATCAGATAATAATCATCCAATATATCATTCATCACATCATTGAAATAATGCTTACCTATCGTATTAGTCCTACCATCCTTGATATCAACAAGACAGCCATCAGAAATCTGCCAAACACTCACAAACTCCGGTAAGATTGCAGCATCCTTGCAATCCAACTCCGTTTTAAGTTCTTCTGGCAATTCAGCTTGTACCTGCCCTAATATCATGCTATTGTTGAAAGCATGAAGAATATAAGGGCTATGAGTAGTAACCACCAAGCGGTGTTTCCTTCCATGATTGATGGTCTTCAGCAAGTAATACACCAAATCACGCTGGGTTGTAGGGAATAAATTCTGCTCAGGCTCCTCTATGACAAACTGCGTATGTGTATAAATTTTACCATTTACGATACCTGCCAATCTTTCCTTCAAGCTATTATTGTCGCTAAGCGACAAATCCTTCCCTACTTCATCAAGCAAATGTCTGATCTTCTCTATTTCCTCAAAGGAATACGGTTTGTTTTCCTGATAGATTCCCTTAGCCAACCAATCTATCAGAGTAAGCAAAGGAACTATACTCTGCAATCCACTTGAAGCAGCCTCCAAGGCAACTACCCCACCTTCTGTAAGAGCCACCATGTTAGAGACACCATCTTGAGAGTAGAAGTCCATACCCAAATTGAGAAGAGTGAGTTTATGAGAAGTAGAATACTTTTTCCTTGCTTCTTGCCAACTTAGCAGGAAATCCATCAGGTTATCGTCATTCTCGGCATATTTTTGCAGATTAGGAACCACAGAAACGAAATTTCGTTCTGCAGGAATATAGATAACTTTCGGATTAACCACCTTAGAAGCAGGGTATAAAAAAAACTCCTTTTCTGAAAAATGCTGACTATCAACAATTTCCCATCCAGAATACGGCATCGGCTCTTCAGCTGGCCAATTATAGGCATAAGCGAGATTTTCACCAAGATAGCAAATAACAGAGTCCTCACGAAAATATGACTGAATATGATGATAAGTCTGTAAACGACGATATGCCTCTTTTCCTTCTCCAAAGAACACATCATCCTTGTTCACAGTTTTTTCCAGCCATAAGCAGAAGCTTACAATCTTTGCGATTGTACTCTTTCCACTACTTTGCTCGCCAATGAAGACATTGACTTTATTCAGTTCAATATCCACATTCTTTATAGGTCCTATATTTCTTATGATCAGTCTTGCCATATTTATAATCCTTTATTGAATTGCAAATATACCCTTTTTCTTCGAAACTACCAAGAAAAAAGAAAGAATTCTGCAAGTCATCAGCAAAATCTCCCGAAATTTGCGAAATCCCAAACCGAACAGGTCAAGATCTGCGTCATCTGCGAATTGAAAATCGGCGGCCGAAGGGAAAGCCAAATCTGCGTGACCCTACTCTCAATGACCGCATAGGTCGAAAAGCCTTAATCTATATTAAAAGATTCCCCCTTCTGCACGATTCTCCCTCATAACGCCGTATATTTGCACTCAGAAAGTAAAACGTTAATAATGATAAGCTTATGACACAGACATCAGAAACCATCCGAAAGGATAACCGGCAGAAAGCCCTGCAGGAAGAA